>Ga0315909_10005246_pt1 | contig 14964 bp, 8 predicted proteins | sample LakEriMetagenome_11_FD_203527 | JGI IMG/M metagenome (GOLD analysis project Ga0315909, IMG submission 203527) | Freshwater fungal communities from buoy surface, Lake Erie, Ohio, United States - Buoy 2 MA125 | ecosystem: Environmental > Aquatic > Freshwater > Lake | place: USA: Lake Erie, Ohio...
TGCCATACATCAGCAAGCCGCCGGGGCGGTCGGCGCGTTCGAACACGGTCACGGTGTGGCCGGCTTGATTGAGCTGGGCTGCGGCGGAAAGTCCGGCAGGTCCCGAGCCGATGACAGCGACTTTTTTGCCCGTGCGCTTCGCGGGTGGCTTGGCGACGACCCAACCTTCTTCCCATCCTTTGTCGATGATCGAGACCTCGATGTTCTTGATGGTGACGGGTGGGTTGTTCATGCCGAGCACGCAAGAGCCTTCGCAGGGAGCGGGGCAGACGCGACCGGTGAACTCGGGGAAATTGTTGGTCTTGTGGAGGCGATCGAGCGCATCACGCCACAGGCCACGATAGACGAGATCGTTCCACTCGGGGATGAGGTTATTGATCGGGCAACCGCTGGCCATGCCGCTGATGAGCTTGCCGGTGTGGCAGAAAGGCACGCCGCAGTCCATGCAGCGTGAGCCTTGTGTGCGCAGTTTTTCCTCCGGCATGTGGAGATGGATTTCTTTCCAGTCCTTGATGCGTTCGAGTGGCGAGCGATCGGCGGGGAGCTCGCGGGTGTATTCCATGAATCCGGTTGGTTTGCCCATTTTTTTTGATTTCTATTTTTTTGATCAGTCAGATTGGTCGGATCAGACGGATTGGTCTGATCGATTTTTTACTTAGCCGCCTCCCAAACGCGCCACGTCTTTGGCATTGGCTTCAAAGGCCGCGTTGAGGGCGTCGTCGCCGCTGAGGCCATCGGCTTCGGCTTTGGCGATGGCTTGGAGGACGCGTTTGTAGTCGCGTGGCATGACGCGCACGAACTTGGCCACGGCGTTTTTCCAATCGGCGAGGATGGCGTTGGCTTTTTTGCTGAGGGTAATGTCGGCGTGTTTCTGAATCAAACCGCGCAGCACTTCGGCGTCGTCTTCATCGACTTTTTCGAGATCGACCATCGCTTTGTTGCAGCGGGTGGCGAAGTCGCCTTTTTCATCGTAAATGTAGGCGACGCCACCGCTCATGCCCGCAGCGAAGTTGCGGCCGGTGGTGCCGAGCACGACGACTTTTCCGCCGGTCATGTATTCGCAACCGTGATCGCCGATGCCTTCGACGACCGCATGCACGCCGGAGTTCCGCACTGCGAAACGTTCGCCCGCGACACCGCGCACGAAGAGTTCCCCGCTGGTAGCACCGTAGAGCGCGACGTTGCCGATGATGATGTTTTCTTCCGCTGCGAAGGTGGCCTTGGCATCGGGATAAATAGCGATGCGACCACCACTGAGGCCTTTGCCGACGTAGTCGTTGGCGTCGCCTTCGACTTCGATCGTGATGCCTTTCGGGATGAACGCGCCGATGCTTTGGCCCGCGGAGCCGCGGAAATGCATCTGCACGGTGTCATCCGGCAGGCCGTGCCAGTGGCGCTTGGTGATCTCGTTGCCGAGGATGGTGCCGACGACGCGGTCGGTGTTTTTGATCGGCAGTTTGATCGAGACTTTTTCGCCGCTTTCGATGGCGGGTTTGCAGAGGTCGAGCAGCGTCGTGATGTCGAGCGATTTCTCCAAACCATGATCCTGGGTCTCCGTGCAGTAGCGTCCCACTTCCGGGCCGACGTTCGGCGAGTAGAGGATTTTCGAGAGATCGATGCCTTTCGCTTTCCAGTGATCGACCGCTTTTTTGGGCTCTAACACATCCGTGCGTCCGACCATGTCGGTGAGTTTGCGGAAACCGAGCTCCGCCATGATTTCACGCACTTCCGTGGCGATGAACTTCATGAAATTCACGGCGTGTTCGGGATCGCCGGTGAATTTTTTGCGCAACTCCGGATCCTGCGTGGCGACGCCGACGGGGCAGGTATTCAAGTGGCAGACGCGCATCATGATGCAGCCGAGGCTGACGAGTGGCGCGGTGGCGAAACCGAATTCCTCCGCACCGAGCAGCGCGGCGATGACCACATCGCGGCCGGTCTTGAGCTGGCCATCGGTCTCGACTGCGATGCGTGAGCGCAGGTTGTTCAGCACGAGAGTCTGGTGCGTTTCGGCAAGGCCGAGTTCCCAGGGGAGGCCAGCGTGTTTGATGGAGGTTTGCGGAGAAGCACCCGTGCCGCCATCGAAGCCGGAAATGAGCACCACATCGGCGTGTGCTTTGGCAACGCCAGCGGCGATCGTGCCGACGCCCACTTCGCTGACGAGCTTGACGCTGACGCGCGCGGCGCGGTTGGCATTTTTCAGGTCATGGATCAATTCCGCGAGGTCCTCGATCGAATAAATGTCGTGGTGGGGTGGGGGAGAAATGAGTCCCACGCCCGGTGTCGAGTGACGTGTCTTGGCGATCCAGGGATAAACTTTTCCGCCGGGGAGCTGGCCACCTTCGCCGGGCTTCGCGCCCTGGGCGAGTTTGATTTGCAGCTCGCGTGCTTGCGTTAAGTAAAGGCTGGTCACGCCGAAACGTCCGGACGCCACTTGTTTGATCGCGCTGTTTTTCGAGTCGCCGTTTTCATTCGTCCAGGTGTAGCGCTCGGGGTCTTCGCCGCCTTCACCGGTGTTCGATTTTCCGCCGACACGGTTCATCGCGATGGCGAGGGCTTCGTGGGCTTCGCCGGAGATCGAGCCGTAGCTCATCGCACCGGATTTGAAGCGCTTGAGAATGGCCTCTTCCGACTCCACTTCCTCGATGGGGATGGGCGTGCGGGTTTTGAAATCCAACATGCCGCGCAGGGTGAAACGCTGTTTGTCCTGCTCGTTGACGAGGCTGGAATACGTTTTGAACGTTTTGTAATTGCCGCTGCGCACGGCGCTTTGCAGCGAGTGAATCACCTGCGGGCTGAACAAATGCGCCTCGCCTTCCGAACGCCATTGATATTCGCCGCCGACTTCCAGCGGCTCCGTGCGACCCGTTTGTTCCGAGTAGGCGCGTTGATGGCGGTCGAGTGCCTCGTGCGTGATGGCTTCGAGGTCCGAGCCTTCGATGCGAGTCGCGGTGCCGGTGAAAAAGCGATCCACGACTTTTTGCTGCAAGCCGACGCATTCGAAAATCTGCGCGCCGAGGTAGCTTTGGATCGTGGAAATGCCGATTTTCGACGCCACTTTGACGATGCCTTTGGTTGCGGACTTGATGAAATTCTTGCAGGCAGTGTAGTGATCAACGCCGACGAGTTGACCATTTTGGATCATTTCCTCCAGCGTTTCAAAAGCGAGATACGGATTGATCGCCGCGCAACCGTAGCCGACGAGCGTGCAGAAATGGTGCACTTCGCGTGGTTCGCCGGATTCGAGGACGAGACCGACTTTCGTACGCTTGCCCTCGCGGATGAGGAAATGGTGCAGTCCCGAGACCGCTAACAGCGCGGGCAGGGCGGCGTGGTTGTCATCGACGCCACGGTCGCTCAGAATGAGGATGTTCATGCCCGCATCGATCTGCAAGCTGGCCTGGCGGCAAAGTTCATCAAACGCTTGTTCGAGACCTTTCGTGCCCTTGGCGGGGTCGAAGAGAATCGGCAAGGTTACCGAGCGGAATTCACCTTGGGCGACGTGTTTGAGCTTGGCCAATTCTTCGTTGGAAAGAATGGGCGTTTGCAGTTCGATCAAGTAGGCGCTCTCCGGTTGCGGGTCGAGCAGATTGCGCTCGGGACCGATGGTGGTCACGGACGAGGTCACGATTTCCTCCCGGATGCAGTCGATGGGCGGGTTGGTGACTTGCGCAAACAGTTGTTTGAAATAGTCGTATAAAAGCTTCGATTTGTTCGAAAGCACGGCGAGCGGGATATCCGTGCCCATCGCTCCGGTGGCTTCGACGCCGTCCTTTGCCATCGGCAACAAAATTTTCCGCTGATCCTCGAACGTATAACCAAATGCGTGTTGGCGTTGCGTGATCGTGTTGAGATTCGTTTTCGGCACGGCGGGCGCGGCCTGTACATCGGCGAGCTTGATGAGATTTTCATCGAGCCACTGGCGATACGGCTGCTCGCTGGCGATGCGTTGTTTGATTTCCTCATCGGCGACGATGCGGCCCTCGGTCATGTCCACGAGGAACATGCGACCCGGCTGCAGGCGGCCTTTTTTGGCGATGTTTTCCGGCGGAATCGGCAACACACCTGCTTCCGAAGCCATGATGACGTATTCGTCCTTGGTGACATAATAGCGCGAGGGGCGCAGGCCGTTGCGATCGAGCGTGGCGCCGATCATCGTGCCATCGGTGAAAGCGACCGATGCCGGGCCATCCCATGGCTCCATCAAGCAGGAGTGGAATTGGTAAAACGCTTTTTTCTCGTCGCTCATCGACTCATGACCGGACCAAGGCTCCGGGATCATCATCATCATCGCGTGCGGCAGAGAACGGCCACCCATCACGAGAAGCTCGAAAACGTTGTCAAACTTCGCCGAGTCCGAGCCATCTTCGTTGACGATGGGCTGGATTTTTTTGATCGCATCGCCGAACAGCGGGCTTTCCAGCAGCGGTTGGCGGGCGTTCATCCAGTTCACGTTGCCGCGCAGTGTATTGATTTCGCCGTTGTGGGCGATGTAGCGGAATGGATGCGCGCGCTCCCAGCTCGGGAAGGTATTGGTCGAGAAACGCGAGTGCACCAGAGCCAGTGCGGTGTCCATGTCCGGGTCCTGGAGATCGAGGAAATACTGACCCACTTGCGCTGGCATCAGCATGCCTTTGTAAATGGCGGTGCGGGCGGAAAGGCTGGAGCAATACCAGTGATCGTCGATTTTCGCATTGCGGATGCGGAAATAACTGATCTTGCGCAGGATGAAAAGCTGGCGCTCGAAGGCGAGGTCGTCGGTGCAGTTCGCATCGCGGGCGATGAAGACCTGGCGCATGAACGGCTCGCTGGCGATTGCGGTGTTGCCGAGAGAGGAATTGTCCGTCGGCACATCGCGCCAACCAAGCACGCTGAGACCCAGCTCCGCCGCGACCTGTTCAAACAAGGCCTCGCTGGCCTTGCGGACGTGGGGATTCGGCGAAAGGTAGGCCATGCCGAGGCCATAGCGACCGGCTTCTGGCAGCGTGAAGCCGAGAGATGCGGTGGCCTTTTGCAAAAACTTGTGCGGCACCTGAATCAGAATGCCCGCGCCATCGCCGGTGTTCGTCTCACAACCGCAAGCGCCGCGGTGGTCCATGTTCACCAGTACCGTGAGGGCCTGACCGATGATTTCATGGGCCCGTTTCCCCTTCATCTGGCAGATAAAACCGACGCCGCAGGCATCGTGTTCATTGCTCGGGTCGTAGAGTCCTTGTTTCTCAGGTGGTCCGTATTTGCTCATGTTGGTGGATGATGAAAGAGGGGGAGAAAGTGAAGAGGATTTTGAGGGAACTAGCAAGCCAGAAATGCGGCAGTATTGCTGTCATACTAGAGATTTTTTTGCGAAGATGTTAGGAGATGGCGATGGTTTGTGGTTTCTGGGGTGATTTTCCCATCGTTTTGTCTCATGCGCTCAATGGTTTGCGGCAAATACCGCATCTTTGCCTCGATGGCTTGCGAGATACGTTAGGCTTTGTCGAATTTTTCCAGCTTTTTATCGATCAGGAACGGTCCGAAGGGGATCAGTGTGGCGATAAATGCGATCACCGCCCAGCGAAAACTCAGATGCTCGCTCAGCCATGCTTGCAGCAGTACTAGGCAAAAGCCGATGAATAGAACGCCATGGGCCATGCCGACGATGCTCACTGCCTTTGGCATATTGGCGTAGTATTTCAGCGGCATGGCCACGCCCAGCAGCAGCAAAAACGAAATCCCCTCGATCGCGCCGACAAGGCGAACGCGTCCCACCAGTGTTTTGTATGAACCCATCATGTCGTGTTGTCGACCAACGAATACGCGGATTGGCTGAGATTGCAAGTAACGGAATGCGGGAATACACGTCATGTTTTGCCATGGCTTTCCCGCTTGCCTAAATCCTTGGTCGCGATAGAGTCGGCGCATGGATCATCCACCCTCCATGCTGCGCGGGCTGCGCCTTCTGTGTCAAGTCGCCTTGGGCGTGTTACTGCTGTATGCGGGTGGGCAAAAGTTGTTTGTCAGTGGCGTGGCACAGTTTGTCGGGGATGTGGAGAAATTTCAGATCGTGCCCGCAGCGCTGGTGCCGGTGGTGGCGTATCTGATGCCGTGGTGGGAGGTGGTGACGGGCCTTTGCCTGATGCTGGATCTGATGCGCAAGGGGGCACTGTGCAGTGCTCTGATCATGACACTGTCGTTTTGTGGGGTGATCGGTTGGGCTTGGTACTATGGACTGGATATCTCGTGCGGCTGTTTTGGCAAAAGCGATGCCACCATTCAGTATCCCAGAAAATCGGTGGAGTTACTGCTGCAATTGGCGGCGGTGATTTTCGCGGCATCCGGGCCGGTGCTGGCGTGGCAGGAAATCGTCCCCGGGTCCGGTTCTGCCGAACAAAAAAAATCATGAGTTTTTTTGCAAGTCCGGGTTGCGGATAGGCGAAAATCCGCTATGCAGGGGCGGGTTAATTTTTTCACACAGATTTAGAAAGCTGAAATGAACATTCATACAGATTTTAGCAGTCGCCATTTGGGCGTGCTCGGGGCGGATCGTCAGGCGATGTTGAGTGAATTAGGGTATGCGGAAATGGAGGCGCTGATCGCCGATGCCGTGCCGGCCGTGATTCGCAATGCCCGGGCACTGGAATTGCCGGAGGCCTTGTCCGAGGTGGAGGCACTCGCTCGCCTGGCGGGCATCATGAAGAAGAATCAGGTGAAAAAATCTTTCGTCGGGCAGGGCTACTACGGCACCCACACGCCCCATGTGATCCAGCGGAATATTTTGGAAAATCCCGGCTGGTACACCGCCTACACGCCCTATCAGGCGGAGATCGCGCAGGGTCGCCTCGAGGCACTGCTGAACTTCCAGACGATGATCACCAATCTCACCGGATTGGATGTGGCGAATGCTTCGTTGCTCGATGAAGGCACGGCCGCTGCGGAGGCGATGAGTCTCGCGCTGGCGGGTAAGCCAAATGGTAAAGTGCTCTTCGTTTCCGAGCGTTGCCACCCGCAGACCATCGCCGTGGTGCAGACACGCGCCGAGCCGCTTGGCATCGAGGTGTTGGTGGGCGATCACGCGTCGTTCGATCCGGCATCGGTCGGCGGCTTGTTTGCGGCGGTGGTGCAGTATCCGGATACCTGCGGCCGCGTGGATGATTTTTCCCATTTCTTTGACAAGCTGCGCGCCGTGGGGGCGCTGAGCATCGTGGCCGCGGATTTGTTAGCCTTGACGGTGCTGCGCGCGCCGGGTGAATTCGGTGCGGATATCTGCGTCGGGAATTCCCAACGTTTCGGCGTGCCCATGGGCTTTGGTGGTCCGCATGCGGCGTTCATGTCCTGCCGTGATGCGCTGAAGCGCAAGATGCCCGGCCGATTGATCGGCGTCTCCCTGGATGCCTATGGCAAGCCGGGCTTCCGACTCTCGCTGCAAACACGCGAGCAGCACATTCGTCGCGACAAGGCGACATCGAACATCTGCACCGCGCAGGTGCTGCTGGCGGTGATGGCTTCGATGTATGCCGTCTATCATGGGCCGCGCGGGTTGAAACACATGGCAAAAGAAGTGCACGTGCGCACCCGTCGTTTGGCGGCATCGTTGCAACAAGCGGGTCTGTCACTCGATAGCGAATCCTACTTCGATACCGTGGTTGTTGCTGTGCCGGGCCAGGCGCAGAGCATCGCTGCGGCCGCCGTGGCGGCGGGTTACAACCTGCGTGTGGTCGATGCGGATCATATCGGCATTTCCTTTGATGAAACCACCACCGATGCCGATGTGCAGGCGATGGCCGCATTGTTCGGCGCGCCCGTGGTGAGTGTGGGGGAGGCGTGGGCGGTGGCAGCGGAGCATCTGCGCCAATCGGAGATTTTGCCGCAGGCGGTGTTTCACCAGTACCATTCCGAGACCGAGATGCTGCGCTACTTGAAGCGTCTGGAATCGAAAGACCTCGCGTTGAATGAATCGATGATCGCACTGGGATCGTGCACGATGAAACTGAATGCCACGGCGGAAATGATGCCGCTGAGCTGGCCGGAAGTTTCCTCACTGCATCCCTTCGTGCCTGCCGCGCAATCCGTTGGTTACGTGGAAATGTTAGAAGAACTGGAGAAATGGCTCGCCGAGATCACCGGGTTCGCCGCCGTTTCGCTGCAACCGAATGCCGGATCGCAAGGCGAGTATGCCGGGCTGTTGGCGATTCGCCGCTATCACCGCGCCAATGGCGAGGGGCACCGCCACATTTGTCTCATTCCCGTTTCCGCGCACGGCACCAATCCGGCATCGGCCGTGATGTGCGGCTTCAAGGTCGTGGGCGTGAAATGCGATGATCAGGGCAACATCGATTGCGCGGACTTGCAGGCGCGCATCGCCGAGCACAAGGACAACCTCGCCGCCCTGATGATCACCTATCCCTCCACGCACGGCGTGTTTGAAGAAACGATCAAGGACATTTGCCAGTGGATCCACGACGCCGGCGGACAGGTCTACATGGACGGTGCGAACATGAACGCGCAGGTGGGTCTAACAAGTCCAGGCTTCATCGGCGCCGATGTCTGCCACCTGAACTTGCACAAAACATTCTGTATTCCGCACGGCGGTGGTGGTCCCGGCGTGGGACCCATCGGTGTGGCGAAACAACTGGTGCCGTATCTGCCCGGTCATGCGACCCTGTCCGACAAAGAAGGTGCCGTTTGCTCCGCGCCGTACGGCAGCGCCTCAATCAATACCATTTCTTGGATGTACATCGCCATGATGGGACCGGCGGGATTGAAAACCGCCACGGAAATTGCGATCCTCAACGCGAACTATGTAGCCAAGCGTCTCGCGAATTATTTCCCGATTCTCTACACGGGCAACAAAGGCCTGGTGGCGCACGAGTGCATCATCGACCTGCGCCCGCTCTCCGATGCCAGCGGCATCACCGTCGAGGATGTGGCGAAGCGCTTGATGGATTACGGCTTCCACTCGCCCACCATGTCCTGGCCGGTGACCGGCACGCTGATGATCGAGCCCACCGAATCCGAATCGAAGGCCGAGCTCGATCGTTTCTGCGATGCGATGATCGCCATCCACGGCGAAATCCAGCAAGTGCTGCAAGGCAGCGCCGACCGCGAGGACAACGTGTTGAAAAACGCGCCTCACCCCGCCACGGCCGTCATCGCGGATGAGTGGAAACATGCGTATGCGCGCGAGCAGGCCGCCTATCCGCTGCCGTATCTCCGACAGCACAAATTCTGGCCCAGCGTTGGCCGCATCGATAACGTCCACGGCGACCGCAATCTGGTCTGCACCTGCGACAGCGTGGAGTCCTACACATGATGGACTCCTCGTCAGCGCCGGTTGATTGGCAAGAGTGGCGCGGGGAAATCCTCGCCACCCTGCTCTTCGTCATTCGCGATGGGGAAATTTTGTTGATTGAAAAAAAACGAGGCATCGGCGCGGGCAAGGTCAATGGTCCCGGCGGGAAAATCGATCCCGGTGAAACGCCGATGGAGTGCGCCATCCGCGAAACGATGGAAGAGCTGCACGTGAAGGCGCTCAACGTGCGCAAGCGCGGCGAGCTGTGTTTCGCCATGTCCGATATCCCCGACATCCACTGCCATGTGTTTGTGGCGGACGACATCGAAGGCGATCCTACCGAGACCGATGAAGCCATCCCGCTCTGGACCTCGTTGGACGCCATCCCCTACGACCGCATGTGGGCCGATGACATCTACTGGTTGCCGCAGATGATTGCTGGTCAGAGTTTCCTCGGCCGCTTCCTCTTCGAAGGCGAAACCATCCTCTGGCGCGACGTGCAATTCGGCGTGCAGTTCCCGTAGAAGAAGGGAGTTTATTTTTTCTTCTTCTTGGGATTGTCGACCTTGTTGCTAGCCCAAGGAGTTGGGATGTGGGTGGCTTGCCATTGGTCGTAGAGCTTACGGAGTCGTTGAACGTCTTCGGGCTGGGCAGTGGCGAGATTTTTGGCCTCTGAGATATCGGAGGAGAGATTATAGAGTTCGGGTGCGGGGGCGTTATGATCTTTGTTGCCGGCGACGAGCTTGAGGTCGCCATGGCGGATGGCCCAGGAGCTGCCGTTTTTCCAGTAGAGCGTTCTGTCAGTGGCTGGGGTTTGAATGATGGGTAGCAGGTTGATGCCGTCGAGAGCTTTTTCCGGGGAATACTTGATGGCTGCGGCGGCAAGGGCGGTGGGGAAGATATCGAGGGCGATTACAGGAGTATGGTTGACGGAGCCGGCGGGGATGGTGCCTGGCCACTGTATGAGAAATGGTACGCGGATGCCACCTTCCCATGTGCTGCCCTTGTGGCCGCGCAAGGGGGTATTGTCACGGCCTCCCGCACCGCCGTTGTCATTGAGAAAGAAGATGAGCGTATGTTTTGTAAGCTCATGAGTATCAAGAGTGCTGAGAACTTTTCCCACGGCACGATCGAGGGCGATGGTCATGGCGTAGATTTTGTCGCCGCCGGCCTTTTCGAGATCTTCCTTGGTGGTGTGAACGGGACCGTGGGTGGCGTTGAACGCAAGGTAGAGGAAGAAGGGTTGATTTTTGTGCTCGGTAATCGCTTCGCAGGCTTTGTCGGCGAGGTGATCTGTCATGTAGGTGAAGTCTTCTTTTTCCACGGGTTGCCGGTCGTCGAGAAGCCTGCTGAGGCGGTTCGGTGAGGCTTGGGGAAAGTAGCTGCGGGAGCCCTGAAGAAATCCGTAGTAGTCGGTGAAGCCACGTTCCATGGGATGGAATTTGTGGGCGTAGCCGAGATGCCATTTGCCGATGGCGATGGTGCGATAGCCGTTGTCTTTGAGGACTTGTGGCAAGAGGGTTTCGCTCAATGGCAAACCGTTGGTTTCACTATAGGCGGGCGGGATGTTGAATTCGTGGCCGAATTTTTGTTGGTAGCGTCCGGCGAGAAAGCCAGCGCGGGTCGGGCTGCAAACGCATCCGGATACATATCCTTGGGTGTAGCGTATGCCATTTTTAGCGATGGAGTCGATGTGAGGGGTGGAGAATTTTTCATTTCCGTGGCAGGAAAAGCTGTTGTAACCAGCATCATCAGAGAGCAATACAATGATGTTAGGTTTGCGCGCAGGAGATTCAGCGGCCCATAGGGAAATGGTTGCGAGAGTGAGGATGCTGATGAAATACTTCATTGCGGGAATGCGAACCCTCCACAGCTGGCAAAGTTGCGGAGGAATCCGCGGTGTTTGTGTTTTTCGCAAACAGAAAAAGCACGCCTGACAGAACGACGAATCAAATCGTCATCGCATGGAAGCCGCCGTCCACGATGAGTTCGTGGCCGGTGATGAACGAGCCGGCGACGGGGGAGGCGAGCAGCAGGGTGGCTCCGATCAGTTCCTCGGCATTGCCGAAGCGGGAGGCCGGGGTTTGGCGCAGGATGTCGAGCACGCGCGATTCATCGAGCACCTTGCGGTTTTGCTCGGCGGGAAAAAAGCCGGGCACCAGCGTGTTGACGCGGATGTCCTTGTCCGCCCACTCACGGGCGAGGTTTTTCGAGAGATTGTGCACGGCGGCTTTCGATGCCGAGTAGGTGAACACGCGGGAGAGCGGGCTAAGGCCGGAGATGGAACCGAGATTGATGATCGAGGCGGGCTGGCCGTTGTTGATGAAATAAGATCCGAAAACCTGGCAGGAGCGGAATACGGCGGCGAGATTGGTGTCCATGATGCGGGCGTATTCTTCTTCCGTCACATCGAGAAACGGGGTGGGGGAGTTCGTGCCGGCTCCGTTGATGAGGATATCGACCTGGCCCGAGCGCTCCAGCACGGTGTCTAACAGATTTTGCAGGGATTCGCGCGATGTCACATCGACGGGCACGAAGTAGCCTTTGCCGCCGTGTGAGGTGATTTCGTTCAGGCGGCGCTCTGCTTTTTCCGGGATGCGGCCGCCGAGCACTACTTCCGCACCAGCGCGGGCGAGGCCAACGGCCATGGTGCCGCAAAGTTCGCCCGTGCCGCCGATGACGACAGCGACTTTACCGGAGAGATCGAAGAGAGACTTGAGGAAATTGGTAGTAGGCATGGACATAAGAAGTAAAAAATTCTGCCCCAACTATGGCGCACTTGCCCGAGAAGGAAAGTGCAAATCATGACTGCGCACGAAGTTTTTCCCCGGGGGGAAATTCCGAGGAAAGGCGCAGGGCGTTATTTTTTACCGTCGATGGTGACGCCGGAGAAAAAAATCAGCGCGTCTTCTTTCACTTCATTCGCGCCGACATACATGCCCCAGCGGAAACTGGTCGGGCTCTTGGGACGTTCATACATTCCCTCGGAGACCATCTTTTCATTGTAAAAGACCTCGAAGTTCCGCCCATTGTCGCGCACGCGCAGGTGGAATGGTTTGGCGATCATGTTTTTAGCGATGACCTTGTCCTCGCCGCGGCGTTGATTGACTTTCACGTCGCCGTCGCCGCTCATGAGAATCATCACTGCGGGTCCTTCGATGAGGCTTTTGACCTGGAAGATCGAGCCCGTGGGTTTGACGGCAGTGACTACGCCGCTCCACTCGTGCCATTTGCCCTCGGCGGCGGTCCATTTCAGTTCGGAAAATGTTTCCACGCGCGCGGCGAGATCGCGGGCGTTGTGGCGGTTTTCCTCACCCTGGAACAAGCGGAAAATCTGCGTGTTTCCGTCTTCCTGGTACCAGCGAGTCCATTCGCCGAAGTCCGCCCGCGGGATGGCGCTATTGAGCAGGGTGTGGAGCTTGATGGCGCGGGGGATGTCGCGTTTGGACTCGGGCAAGGTCTCGACGAGGCGGTTGTTGACGTCGATTTTCGATCCGGTGATGCCTTCCTTGGAGTTTTTTCCATCGGGCAGTTTCTTTTTCTCGACGAGTTCCTTGAACGTCGGATCCGTGCCTTTCTGGCTGTAGAGTTCATGCTCTTGCGTTTCGGCGGCGTTCATGCTGTCCGGCAGCATGGCGAGCCAGGGCAAGAGCGACAGAGCGATGAGTGAGGTGCGTTTCATTTCGCGGAAATACGGATCAGTTCTGGAGTCTCGGTGGTAGCCTCGATCTTGCGGATGGTCTCTCTCACCTCGGTGGCTTTCATGATCATCAGGTGCTTGGGGAAATCCTTTTCCTCCTTTTCAAAGTAGTCGGCGATTTTGTGCAACTCGGGAATGACCGTTTTGGCATGCGTGCCATAGGTGAGCAGGATTTTCATCAGTTCGGGCGTGCGCTCCTGGCTGGCCCAGGGATTCTGGGTGCGGGTGTAGCTGACGCAGGCCTTGATGCCTTCGGCGATGCGATGCTTGGCGAGAATTTTCAGACCCTCGACGCGGATTTGATCGGCGAACATCTCGCCGCTGGGCGCGGGCTTTTCCACGGCTTCCAGGATGGCGGGGAGAAGTGGCTTGATTTCCTCATAGGATAGATTCCGATAGACCGAGGCGATGCTGCCGCGGGCGCGTCCGTCTTGATTATTCAGTCCGGCGCGCACGGCTTTGAAAAGCGCGGCGCGATCCACTCCCTCCAGCGAGCCTCCCAGCATGCCACGGCCATCGAACAGAGCGAAACAAAGATAGCGCTGCTGCATGCCGCGCGGGTCACCGACGGGATCCGTTTGGGAAAAAATTTCGAGCATGGTGGGCACGGTGCTCATCGCCGGTTTGCCGATGCTGGCCAGCGCGTCCGCGGCCTTGATGCGCATCCATAGATCCGGATCGCGCAGCAACTTGGCCAGCACGGGCACAGCGGGCTCCGCGCGTCCCCGCAGTTTTTCGATCGCCTGGCAAGCACCATAACGCGGCTCCAGGTTTTTCGAAGTTAACAACTGCAGAACGGAATCCACGGGAAAATCGCGGCGGCGTCCGATGGCGAGCGCGGCGCGTTCGCGCACGATGGGGGACCAACTGCCGAGTCGCTCGATCAATTGTTCGTTCGGCAGCGCATCATAAAAGCTGTTGCGGTCCTTGTTGTTCCAGCCTCTGCCATCGAGGATCAGCATTTCCGCCTCCGGGGCCTTGAGCGGCGTGACGGTGGTGGGTTGTTTGCCAGTGAGCAGGAGTTTTTTCAGGGGCTGGCAGTAGGCGATGAGATACACGCCGGTGCAGTCCCAGTTGCCGTAGCTGTCGTTGGTCGGTTGCGGCGGTCCTTGATGGGGAAAGATGCCATCCCAGCGGCGGGCGAGATCGTAGTACCAGGAGCCGAATTCTTTCATCCAGGCGCCGGTGGCTTTAGGGCCGCTGACCGATACGCCGGGCATGGCCCAGAGGATGTTGAAATAATTTCCCGTATGCCCGGTATCGCGCTCGGGTCCATGCGAGGCCACGCTCATGCGGCTGAAAAATTCCGCGCCGTTTTTCTCTTTCATGAGATTGAACAGCACCGCCGCCATGCCATTTTTGCCGTTGTCGTCGTGATTTTCAATCCAAGGATGGTGGTCGCCATAGGGAATGGAGCCTTTGCCCTTGTAGAAACGCAGAAGCTTGGCACTGAGCTCGATGGCCTTGGCGACTTCCGGATCCTTGACTCCGGCCTCGCGTGCCATGACCAGGGAAATGGTAAGCACCGCACCGGGCGAGTTCATCATGCCATAGCCCTTCAGTCGTCCATCGGGCAGGGCAAAGGTGTGACCCCAGGAACCGACGGCGCTTTGCCCGCGGGCGGATTCGAGTGCAAGACGGCGCAGTCCCGGCAGGGCGCTTTGGTCGCCGGTGGCCATGGTGTATTCCGCAAGCAGCATGATGACGTAGCCGTAGCGCCAGGTCTGCATGCCATTTTCGCTGTAGTTGGCGGCCCATTCGACCTCTTTTTTGATCACGGGCAAAAACGTGGCATCGCCGGTGGCGAGCAGGCCCAGCGCATTGAGCGAGCGCACGATGGGATCTCCACGACCGGCTGATTTTTCCAACGATGCGGCCAAGGCCTTGCTGCTCAGTGCGATGATGCGCTTGGATTTTTCACAATCAAACGGAGTCGTGGCGCTGTAGCTGCCGAGAACGGCGAGCGGGAGAGTGACTTCTTCGGTTTTTCCCGCAC
>Ga0315909_10005250_pt1 | contig 14956 bp, 10 predicted proteins | sample LakEriMetagenome_11_FD_203527 | JGI IMG/M metagenome (GOLD analysis project Ga0315909, IMG submission 203527) | Freshwater fungal communities from buoy surface, Lake Erie, Ohio, United States - Buoy 2 MA125 | ecosystem: Environmental > Aquatic > Freshwater > Lake | place: USA: Lake Erie, Ohio...
GACCTCGACCACGACCTCGACCTACACCATGCACTTTTGACACTTTTGATGATGCTTCTGACACTTTTGACGACATATTTGACGACATATCACTCGATGAATCACTCGATGACGAGGATGACGACGACGAGGATGACGACACTCCTTTCAATTCACGCCACTTCTTTAAACCATACAACCCTAAACCAGCTAGACCTGCAATGCCTAACACAGTACCCATGTTATAACCCCCAGAATTGTTGGAAGCTTCTGACATCGAACACATTTTATCGTAATCAATACCTAAAGACGTATTCACAATTGTTGAAACAGCAGAATCATACTCTAATTTAAGTTTGACCTTGATGGCAGTAATACCTTTATTAAGAGTTTTCTCATCAAAAGATTCACAAATTTGAATTACTTGAATATACATTCGTTGTAATGCTTGAAATATTACTTTGCTTTTGTCATCATCTTTTAAATCATTCTTATATTTCCGTAACAAAATTTCTTTCAAAATTTCGAAAAAATTATAAATACCTGCAATAAACATAAAGTACATCAATTTCAAAAATTCATCATCATTTGTTTTTTTATCACTAGTATTACATGTGCCAACAGTATAAATTGGAAATATGCGAGTCTCATCTTTATCAAAATTATCACTACGAATTTTAATCATATCATTAATCATTGTACTTAGATTTTGACCTACAAAACAATAAGAATCCCGCAAAGAATGATTCTTTTTAAAATCTTTAATCAAATTTTCCAATGACCATCTAATATCAGATTTTAATTTTCGGTGCTCATACAATACTAAACCATACTCAATGCATTTGTAACTGTAAGTAAAATTTATAGGGCAAGAAAAATATTCATCTTTTATTTTTTCAATTAATAAAGGATCCATCACAATATTTATACTTGATTTTGCAATTAATAAAGGATCCACAGAAATATTTATACTTGATTTTTCAATAGAATCACTAATTGTAACTTTGCTGGGACACGCTATATTATTAAAATAGTTTTGACTTACCTTCACACAATTGGCCATAAAATTACAAAAAAAGCGGAATTTTTGATCACAATTTGTTTTTATTAGAAGCGTATCATCATTATCAAAAACCACCATTATATATACAATAACACCATAAAAAAATATAATCTCCTTAGAATAAAATAAATCAGTATAAACAAATAACGCCTTAGCTAAAAATACAATGGATCTGGTAGAATTACCCGACATATATACACCAAATATTGATGAAAAAGGAAATTATATAGACAGTATTCAATTCAAAAAACCAATCATGTGTTCATGCGGGGCAAGGAAGGACAAGACATACGAAACCAATGCAATGTTTTCAGCACACATCAAGACCAAAACGCATCAAAAATGGATCGCAGACCTAAACCTCAATAAATTAAACTTTTTTGCGGAAAATCAGCAACTAAAAGATACGATACACAATCAGAGACTGATTATTGCAAAGATGGAGAAGAACATTCAGCACAAAATTATGACAATTGATTATTTGACAATGCAGCTACACAAGGTAAATGAAGAAGCCCCAGACCTACTCCAGTTCTAATATTCCCATCGATAAAATATTAAACTAAACACCTGCCTTCAAATTTTAAATTTTGTAAAACAACCCATGTGGATGCATTATTAGAGCCAATATTGCGAATGAATTCTAAAGATAATAAACAACACACTTTGATGAATATTAAAATAAAATTAAAAATTCCATTTGCGGATATTACAATGACTTGGTGATACATCCTTCACCGCTAAAATTGTTGGCGGTGCTTGCTTCAATGTTTTCCCTGCATCATCTGACGAAACCTCTTCATCCAATGATTTCCCTGCATCATCTGACGAAACCTCTTGCTCCAATGTTTTCCCTGCATCATCCGACGAAACCTCTTGCTTCAATGTTTCCCCTGCAACATCCGACGAAATCTCTTGCTTCAATGTTTCCCCTGCAACATCCGACGAAATCTCTTGCTTCAATGTTTCCCCTGCATCATCCGACGAAACCTCTTGTTCCGATGTTTTCCCTGCATCATCCGACGAAACCTCTTGTTCCGATGTTTTCACTGCATCATTTGATTGATCTTTTTTATCACCAAAAGAAAACCAACCAAACAATGGCAATTTAAACAATCCTTTGTCACCACTTTTATCATCCTCATCTTCTATTGACAACCGAGTAGTCAATGCTTGCTTTTGTTTTTCAAGCTCGATACGATGTTGCTCGTTCTTCACAAGGATTGCATCTGAAATAAATGATTGAATTCTCTTTGGTATGCTAACAATACCATTAATAATTTGTTCATAATAAAGATATGGTTTGGTGCTCTCTTCAGATTGCATTTATAGAGTTTATATAGAATAAAAATTGTATAAATATTACGCCAAAATAAAAGGCAACAAGTAGTGCTCGAAATTTGCACGATCATACTCTGGATGAAATTGAAACCCTATCAAGTGGTTAGTAGCAGCAATATTAATAAAGTCATCAATTTTTGAAACAACCGTCCAATTATTTGGCAAATCGACAACACGATCGAAATGATTAAAATACATCGAACCTCTCAATCCGACAAAATTACGACCTTCAGTAAGTTTGCCACCAGATTTTAAAGATAGGTATTGGAAGCCAAAACAAATGCCTATTATATGCAAATTCTTTCTTGAAAGAAGCTTATCAAGCAACGGAAAGTGATTATCCCTTAGTATCCTCTTTTTTGAACCAGTAATAATAACCTTGTCGTATGATTTATCTAAATTAATATTATTATATTTCACAATATCAAACTCAATGTCGTATTCTTTCAATCGCTTAATTAAGACATGACGAAAATTATCAAAATATACAACCAATAACATTTATATATAATAATGTCTCTTATTTATAGGTGTCCAATAGTGTCATTTCATCTAGAGACATGTCATCAATTACAAAATGGCTTTCCCAAAAGTATCTACAAAAAGCCCATTGAAATGTTGTATGAGAGAAGTCAAAATCAGGTGGAGGCAATACATAAGCCAGTTGAGTTGTTGCGCTAAAAGGGTTGGTGCAAGGTTTTGTAAAATACTTAAAACGCACAGAGTGAGAGGCCAAATCGGCCAAAAGAGGGGGATAATGGTAATTATACTTCCAACGCCAATCATAACATTGATTGGTGTAGTAACGGAAAACCCACTCGAGACCTTCGTAGTAATTCGCGCAAATCTGGTTAACATCTAAGTTACCGTGAAACAACGCCTTGTAATAACGCGACTGCCACTTGTGCTCGGTCGGGTTAATATAGTGTTCAGTTGCCCGATATATGAGAGGCGCATTATTGAATACGGCCTCCTTCTCAGCGTCATTGGAATAACTGGTGCTGAATCGAATCTCTCCTCTCTTCAAATATTCAGTACGAATCCATCCTTCCTCATGCTTTGCGAGCCAAATCACAACCTTTTTGAAATGGCGCCAATTGATTTCGCCATTTTCAATGATGAATGTGTCTTGATCACGGCCCACCGTCTCCTTGTAACCGTCAAGAAGCGAATAGATTCCACGAGTCCGAATATTTACGGCAGGAAAATGGGGTAAAAAATCATTCCCAAGAAGAAAACAAAGGAAGGCATAATCGTAGACGCGCCGATGATCTGGAAACCGACAATTCATTTCGTCGGAAATCGAGAGACAAAGACGGTTTATATCTAATACATAAGCCTCACCGTTCTCCAAATCAGCGTTCAAACTTTTAGCAAATTCAGGTGCCTCTCGGTAGACATATAGGTTGGTTCGAGAAGAATGAAAAATAGACAGCATCAAAAGGTCTGCATCAAGTCCATAGATAACCGTATTTTGTCCAATGTGAGAAGATGCATTATCGCGAATGTGTTGAAACAACTTGTGTTCACCCTCTCCAGGGATATTGGAAGCAGAGACAATAATTGACGGTTTAGATGAAAAATGTGCATTGACATGATTGGACAAATACTCCATAAATTCAGTCCCGGGGGTGATGAGAGAAGAATTAAAGAAGGACTTTGAAACAACACCATGATGCTCCAAGTAAGCAGAGCGAAAACGCCTGGTTTTTTGCTGATTCATTTTAGCAAAAGGCGCGACACCATCAAAAGCTATGTATACAGTGTTTGATGGACGTATATTATCAATGTATTGTTGGATTTTAGCGCAAACTGCGGAGGAAATAGTGTGATAATTGTCAGATAGAGCAGGTACAATCTTGATTTCCCGAATTGTGTCATAGATGATGGAGTTGCAATCAAGATACAAATTGTGGAACGAATGCGTGGTTTGAGAAAATTTGGTAAGAATGCGCATGTGATTTTTAATAATGTAAGAAAAGTAAGAGGGAATGCCCATAATGATTATGTAGATAAACCAATATATATTTAAACTGTTTTTATAATATATCCAGTGTAAATATATAATACTCATATATAAATGGGACTAATAGAATTATCATTCATAACTTATCGAATCATGCCATTTATAATGGTGTCGTTTTTGGTGATAACATCCTTATTTTCAAGCGAATTGTCTGGATTTTTTATACTTGTCGGATTGTTGTTATCGAGTATTATCACCATTGTAATATCAAAATCGCCATTTATAACTACGAGTCCGCATATAACAACAGAAATGCTCCAACGATGTAATATAGTAACACTAGGTAATCACATATTATCTAATTTGCCACTAAGTACACATACGTTTGCATTCATATTCTCATATTTTCTTTATGTAACGACAAAAAATAAAATAGTGAGAGATAACCTCTTTTTGTTAATAATTCTAGTAACAATAACAATAATTGATGTTGTATTTAATTATAACAACTGTGCGAAACATTTTGTATTCATTCCATTATTAATTGGATTGCTAAGTGGCGTGACATGGGCGGCGATGATCGGACCAAGTAACCAAATGTTGCCTAGAAAAGAGTCGCAGAGTTCGTGTAGTGTAAATAAAAATGTATATAGTTGTAAGATTAAAAGAAGTGTAATCTCTTAAAAAAAAAAAGAGAAAAAAACACATCGGCTTGTGTTTTAGGGATCAAAATACTGGATATTACTGTTGATCCAATTTTTTAGTTTCTCAACAATTCTCATTCTTGCAAGGTCATCTGCCATCAATTTCATGGATCTTGACTTGTCTTCAAAAGCAACCATAAAGTTCTTCATACTGGAAACTGTATTCATCTCGCTGTAATCAGGGATATTGACTTTTGACAAAGTAGGATACCCTTTACGAATATTCACAACATTATGAAATGTGAAAAACATATTAATCAAATCATCTTTAGTTTTAATGTTATTAATGTTGATTGATCTCATATACTGCGATGCATGATCGGAACAAACCGGACATGGCAAGACACTACAAATTAAAACGATATAATTAAAATAGTCCTTGATAATCGCGGTGAAATACTCGGACTTCATCTTTTGTGCAGTGACATGAAAAAAAGTCCAAATCGGTTTGCCCCATTTCATTTTGGGTGCTTCAATATCAGTCAATAATCTCGGAGAGGAAGAAAGAGGAGGAAGATGAGGATGAAAGGGTGCTCTGATAATTTGAGTTGGATGTTTAAATTCAAAAATCATTGATGTTTTTCTATTTTGAGTATTGTTAATTGATGACGTCTTTTTATGAACTAAACTAAACATTTGTATAATATACATTTGGAGATTTAAAACACCAAATTTACTCCATAGATTAGACTAGCTAACAAAAAGACTGTACTTACATTTCTAAAATATATTAGAAAATGCATAAATACTGCTAAATAATATTATAAAACGAAATGAAATAAAAAATAAAATACAACCAAATAGTATATGACAACTGCATCAAATAAAGCTGAACTAGTCCAAATAATTAGAGACTGGATTACAACCGACAACGAAATACGCAACATGAATAAAGAACTCAGAATACGTAAAGACAAATTAAAAAAAATATCAGAAAATTTAATGAAAACAATGAAGGAAAATGAAATCGATGAATTTGATGTTAAGGATGGAAAACTCATGTACTCAAAAACAAGGGTAAAAAAACCAATCACTAAAAAGAACTTGGCGTCAATATTATCAAAATTCTATAATGGCGATGACTCGCAGGCACAAGAAATGAATAATTTCATAATGAATAATCGCGAAGAGATTGTCAAGGAGTCCATCAAACGGTCAATAAAGTCAGACTAAACCAAATTCTGGGATACACATTTTGCCATTAATTATGCTGCATTTAGCGATAATTTGAGGATCCAGCTTGCCCTCGAGGATTTCTTCGGTTTTATAAACATTGTTAAACTTGTCAATGTAATAAACAATCCCCATGATATCAATAGCTGTGACGTTGATATTTTTTGTACATGTTGAGCAACTATCGTCAGCGAGACCGTGGGGAGCACCCTTCGAGTGTGTACCACAAAATTCGAACCCATCTTTGCGTTTTCTTGTACACTGTTTGTTGTCTGCGCGTTTCGCATTGCACCGATTTTGCGTTGGTATGGCGTTTTGGATACGTTTCCGCTTCGATAAATCGTCTTTGCTAAAAGTCAGTCGTTCATAATCGTATACGAACTCGATCAGTTCATTTAACTTTCGTTTTACAGGAGGCTGTTCGAAATCCAATTCGATCAATTTCAATCGAATTTGATCCTTAAAACTTGTTACGTATGCTTCGCACCTTGAATTCAACTTCTTTTCCATTATTCTTTTTTTTTATGATACAAAGATGATGATTAATACTTCGCCTTATCATTGAAAAAATTATACAACAAATTGTCTGGATTGTGGTTTTTAATGTCTCCACCTATCAGTTGAATGGACTCATACATTTTGCGCAAAACATCATTTGGAGCAGTGGACCCGATTTTGATGAATCCTTGTTTCAAAAGTGCTTTGCGAATCTCATCAATCGGTGTTTGTTTCAACAAATAAGATTTGGTGGTAACATTGCGTCGGATGGTCTTGTTCGGTAATAATACGGAGACTCTCGGACGATACTTATCTTTACCAGTGCGATATGTTCGTCGTAATATTTTTTTCATTTTATTGTGTATCGGTTTGGGCTTAGTGGATTCAGACTTTTGTTTTACCTTTTCGATCAATAATAACTCTGCCGGGCTTTTGATTCTTTCTGAAATTGTTGGTTTTGAAGGTGCAACGGTGGATGGGACAAGTGGTTGTGTAACGGTGGATGGGACAAGTGGTTGCGTAATAACTTGACTTGTAGGTGATGTAGCAATTTGCGTGTGTGTAACACTCGATGTCTGTTTCAATGTTCGATTACAATAATTTCGATAAGTTGGCAAATTTCCATTCTTCAAACAGCCATAAGAAACACTCGGAAATTTTTTAGGCGAGTCGTAAACTAAATTTTCACTAAATGAGTTATTATCAGATGTTGCAGTCACAACATTATTTTTGATAGATTTATTTAATTTGCTCTCTTCTTTATGTTTGTCAGCGAAAGTTTGCATGTATTCAACCGATTTTTGAAAATCATCATCAAATGAGGCTTTACTTGTCGGTACTGGAGTCTTCGCTTCAGATATTAACTTCAATTGCTTATCCTGATTTTTTCTGATTTCATCTAAAATTTTATGCTTAATCGTCTTTGTAGAAATTGGTTTTATCTTTATTGGAGGCTTATTGATTTTTTTGCGTTTCTGTGTACCTGATGGAATTTTAAATAAATCTTCATTATATTTTACAAATCTTACTTCACTCATAATACAATATTGTATATTATATTATAAAATGCCTATATTCGACGAAGCGTCATAAAAATAATAAGTAACACGAAAAATGGATGTAGAGGAACAAAAAGCAGATGGTGTTAACACACTTGTTAAAAAACCAAGGGCGAAAAAAGTTGATGAAATGGATGCAACTGTCCAGAAACCTATATCTAAAAAAGCTAAAAATGTGACAAATAATGCTGAAAAAGGAACGACCGAAAAAGGAACGACCGAAAAAGGAACGACCGAAAAAGAAGGCGAATACACCCCCCCCAAACACAGAAAAAGAAAAACAAAAAATGATACTACACTCATGTTGAAAGAACTCATCCAGATTGAAAAATTAACCCAAGATAACATTAACAAAATGATTGGAGAAAATATGATAAACCCAGACACGGCAGTTTTGTCTCATTTGGGAGACTATATCGAACAACCATTCAAAATCATCGAATCATATTTCAACGGGCGACATTCATCGTCCCTTGTCCGTCACCAACTCGAATCCTACAACGATTGTATACATCGACAGATCCCCCAAACAATCCAGATGTTCAACCCAGTAATAATCCATTCTGACAAGGATATTTTGTCCGACTCCGACAAATATTCGCTTGAAATCGAAATCTTGTTTACGAACTTGAAGTTGTATCCTCCCCAAATTTACGAAAATAACGGCGCGACGAAACTGATGTTGCCGGTTGAAGCACGTTTGAGGAACGTCACGTACGCTTCAAATATGACAATTGATATCAACATCACTTACCACATTCGAGATGCAGTCAATATGGAAAAACCTCGCACGATTAAAAACGTCATACCTAAAGTTAGTATTGGCAAGTTCCCCATCATGGTAAAATCGTCGATTTGTGTCCTCACGCAAAATACTCACATCAATCCTGTTTCGGTCGGAGAATGCGAGTTTGATCATGGAGGATACTTTATCATCAAAGGATCCGAAAAAACCGTATTGCAACAGGAACGCGCTGCTCAAAACATTGTTTACTGCTACGATGGCAAAAACACATCGAAATGCAGATGGTACGCTGAGATCAAATCGGTTCCAGACAACAAGTGTATCTCGCCCAAGCAAATCGAAATCGAGGTTGCCAGCAAAAACAACGGGTATGGCTTCCCCATGAAGGTGGTGATTCCTCGTGTCAAAGAATCAATCGACATTTTTGTACTTTTTCGCGCACTAGGGGTTACCTCAGACAAGGAAATATGCGAATATATTCTCTTGAACATTGCGAGTGAAAACCACTCTGAAATGGTGGATTTTTTGAATGCATCTGTCATTGAAGCCAATCGTTGCATGACGAAAGAAGAAGCGCTCAAACACGTTACATCATATGTCGCATATACGCCTATGAATATGGACAAAGAGCAGGGTTCGCGCAAAAAACGCGATTTCACCATGGACGTTTTGAACAACGATTTGTTTCCCCACTGCAAGACTCCCCAGCAAAAACTGTTTTTCCTCGGACATATGACGAATCGCTTGATTCAAACTGCACTGGGGTGGATCAAACCGAACGATCGCGACTCCTACGTCAATAAGCGCATCGACATGACCGGAACCCTTTTGAACAATTTGTTTCGCAATTATTTCAACAAATTGGTCAAGGAAATGCAGAAGCACATTCTCAAGGAAGTGAATGGCGGTTCTTGGAGATCTACTGAAACCTACGAAAACATCATCAACATTGCCAATATTTGCAAAATCATCAAGTCCACCACGATCGAAACCGGAATCAATCGAGCCTTGGCCACCGGCGATTTCAGCATCAAGCAGAGCAACAGCAGCAAAGTCGGTGTGGCTCAGGTCGTCAATCGACTCACTACCGCAGCTACTTTGAGTCATATGCGCCGCATTAATACGCCCATTGACAAGACTGGCGAACTCATCGATCCAAGAAAGTTGCACGGAACCACGTGGGGTTTCCTTTGTTTGACTGGTGATGCGAATGTCTTGCTTTCAAACCGCGTCGATTCAAAAGCCATCAAAGACATAAATGATGGTGACTGGGTTAACACTGTGAATCGTAAAACTTTGTTGGATGAACCGTCTGACATACACAACTATTTCTGCAAGATGCCCGACAAGTTGTTTCAAATCAAAACCATCAGTGGACGAACAATCAAAGCAACTGAAGACCATCCATTCTTGGTTCGCACCGCCGACGGCAAGTACGAGATGAAGAAACTCGGCAAACTCAGTGTTGCAAATGACAAGTTGGTCATCCGCCACATGGTAGAACCGATCGCTGAGACAAAGAAGAATAGTCGCGAGTCTTTGTCAAAATTTCACGGAGTAAATGGGTCTATAACACACGAAAAGGGAATTCGAATTCTACCACAAAGTTTGCATGATATTGATTATATGCGTCGAATCAAAACCATGTTTGAAGAATTTGGCATTGTATGTGATTTAACTATTGATGACGCCATTGTAAATATGGTAATTGACAATTCGTTGGACAATGTGATTCGTTATATCGAAAATATTGACATAGTTTACTGCGAAACCAAACGATGCAGTTCTGCTCATGTAATTGAGTATTTCAAAACAAAGCACCACAACAATCGCTCTGATGTAATATACGAAGACTTTTTCGCAGAAAATGGCTGTGTCTGTGTTCCAATCGAATCCATCACGGAAATTGAACCCGAGCTTGTGTACGACTTTACTACCCGCTCCGACAACCATTCTTTCGTCGCGTCTTCTTTTGTTGTTTCGAACTGTCCTGCAGAAACTCCAGAGGGCCAATCAATCGGCATCGTCAAAAGTATCAGTGCGCTCACCCATTTGACAATCACCACCAACAGTTCTTCGTTGTACACTTATGTGGAACCCTTCATCAAGCCTTTGAATACCGCGCGTCCTATCGATGTTTTCGACAAAGTCAAGGTTTTCGTCAACGGTTGTTGGGTAGGCGTCACCGATTACCCGATGGAATTGTACACCGACATGAAGAACAAGAAATACCGCGGCATTATCAACGTCTACACTTCCGTCGTATTTGACTACAAAATGATGGAGATTCGCATCTGCAACGACAGCGGCCGCATGACCAGACCTTTGTTGCGTGTCACGGATGGAAAAGCACTCATCAGTCAAGAGATTATTAATCGTCTCGACTCGGGCGAACTGGCTTGGAACGACCTTTTGACGAATTGCAAGCTCGACACTTCCGTAATCGAATACATCGACCCCGACGAACAAAATTTCGCGATGATTGCGCTGAAAACCAAAGATTCCTATGTGTTGAACGACACCAAGATCGAGTACACTCATTGCGAAATCCATCCAAGTACCATTTTTGGAGTCCTCGCGTCATGCATTCCTTATCCCGAGCACAACCAGGCCCCGCGAAACACGTATCAGTGCGCTCAAGGAAAACAAGCCATGGGCATTTATGCGACCAACTACGACAAACGTTTCGATAAAACCGCCTACGTGTTGACTTATCCATCGAGACCCCTCGTCGACACGCGCATCATGAATTGGCTCGATCTCGTGAAAATCCCGTCGGGTCAGGTCATCCATGTTGCCATCATGTCCTACACCGGGTACAACCAAGAAGACAGTGTCCTCATCAACAAGGCGTCCATCGATCGAGGCATGTTTTCGACCACGATTTATCATACTGAAAAGGACGAGGACAAGAACATCACGCGGTTTGTCAGTCGGTGCAAGCCGGACCCTACAAAGACCAAGGGGATCAAGTACGGAAACTACGACAAGATCGACTCTACGGGTTTTATTCCCAAAAACACCAAGCTCGATGATCGCGATATCATCGTTTCGAAGGTCGTGCACATCAAGGAAAACCGCAACGATCCCACGAAGCCCATCAAGTTTGAAGATCAGAGCAAGAGTGTCCGCACCGCTGGAGAGGAGATCTACGTTGATGAGAATGTCACTTGTAGGAATGGCGACGGATACCCTTGTGCCAAAGTTCGGATGCGCACGTTCAGAAAACCTTGCATAGGCGATAAATTCTGCATGACTGAAGATCATGATGTTTTAACCATGAACCGCGGATGGGTGCCGATTGCAGAAATCGTGTTAGATGATTTGGTTGCCCAATTAAATCGTCAGACTTCTCAGCTCGAGTATGTGAATCCGATCGAGACCTTGGTCTTTGATCATGACGGAGAAATGTACGAAGTCGAAACCCAAGGGGTTAGTCAAAAGGTTACACTCAACCATCGTATGTGGGTTCAAAAACGTGATCGTCCAAATTATGAACTTGTTTTAGCGAAAGAGATTGTTGGTGAAAATGTGTTGTTTAAGAGCTATGACGAAACATCACAAAGTACGCATGACGTTTCCTTTTATATGGAATCGTCAAATGTGTCTAACGATTTTCGGGGAAAAGTTTACTGTCTGAGAGTTCCGTCCGAAGTGTTTCTCGTGCGTAGAAATGGCAAATGCTCTTTCACCGGAAACTCGAGCAGACATGGCCAAAAAGGAACCGCCGGTCTCATCATCCCCGAGTGCGACATGCCCTACACCCGAAACGGTTTGCGCCCCGACATTATTATTAATCCCCACGCGATCCCGAGTAGAATGACCATCGGCCAACTCAAAGAAACCCTTCTCGGAAAGGTCTTGGTGCATCTTGGATTGTTCGGAGACGGAACCAGTTTCGGCGACCTCGACGTGAAAACCATCGCGAAACAGTTGCAAAATTTGGGCTACGAGAGTTACGGAAACGACGTCTTGTATGACGGCTTGTCCGGCGAGCAACTTGATGCCAATATTTTCATCGGTCCCGTTTTCTACCAGAGACTCAAACACATGGTCAACGACAAGCAACACAGTCGGTCAATCGGACCCATGGTGAATTTGACTCGACAACCCGCGGAAGGAAGGAGTCGCGATGGTGGGTTCCGCATCGGTGAAATGGAGCGCGACGTCATGCTCGCCCACGGCATCAGTCGGTTTTGTAGAGAGAGATTGTACGATGTATCTGATAAATATAGCGTACATGTTTGTAAAAAGTGCGGCATGATTGCGCAGTATAATGACTCGAGTAACAGCATGTTCTCGAAGTTCAAGTTTACTGTTCATAAATGCAGTGTGTGTGACAATATGACAGATTTTTCGTATGTTGAGGTGCCTTATGCGTTTAAGCTGCTTGCGCACGAGTTACAAACGATTAACTGTGTGCCTCGTCTTATGACGGAGTAACTTTTTTTTGTGGGATTTTATTTTTTTAATTTTTAATTTTTGTGTTTTCTTACCACCATGAGATACATGTTTTTTTAAAAATGGATTAGTACCATCTATATCTAAACAGTCAATTATCGCACGTTTAAATGTGCGCCTTATTTGTTGAACAACATCATCGCTTATTATTCTACCATTAGAACCTGTATTATTGTCAACATTAAATATTTCCCCACTCAAAATCTTGGGAAGAAGAGTATAAATCGCCGGAATATATGGCGATGCTACAAGATTTTTCCCATAATATTGTGCTATTTCTTGATTGATTTTTTCATCATCAACAGCCTTGGGACTATATTGCGGAGATTCGATGTATTTATCCTTGGGATCGGTATCTAACCAATCAAAAACCATTTTGAATTGGTCGTCTGAAGTTTTATTATCTTTTGATGAAACAAAGTGTTGGTAAAATTTTTGGTATTTTTCTTTATCAAAACGAACAACCTTTCCATATACTTTTTGGTAGAATAAAGTGTGGGTTTTTTCAGAATTCAATAATAAAGATCCATGCAACTCGCCATTTTTTAACTTGAAACCGTCAACAGAGATGTTTTCGTCTGTTAAACCATCCATAGAACCCACAAAGTTGCGGAGATCGTATGCTAAATTATGTGCATGCTTATATAATTTTTTTAACCTGGTTTTTTCTTCTTCAGTAAAATTTGTGTTATTTTGAGGCGGTGTCGTGGTTGCTGCAGTGGTTGCTGCAGTGGTTGCTGCATTGCTTGCTGCAGTGGTTGCTGCATTGCTTGCTGCAGTGGTTGCTGCGATGCTTGATGCATTGCTTGATGCATTGCTTGATGCGATGCTTGATGCGATGCTTGATGCGATGCTTGATTGGATGCCTGTACCATTTGTTTTAATAAATTCATCTTCATTCACATCATTAACTCCGTATATATAATCGTCAATCGACTCTATATTACGGTCTCGTATAAATACCTCTGAAGAACTATTAGATTTTTGTAGTATTTTATTAAAGCTTTGAAATGCATTAAGCACACGATTATCATCGTTAAACAACGATGTTATTATAACTCCTTCGTCAGTATCAATACTAATTTGCAAATTTTCCACAGTATCAAAATTTTTTGTTAACAATTTTGAATCTTCGTTAGTGATTTCGGAAAATTGAGCAGGTTTTAAATTGCTACGCAATATCGATACTGCTTTACTTTCGTATGCACCATTTGTATCATACACGCATATGGCTGCTTCAAACAATATTTTTTTTTTTTTTTCTTTTATTAAGAAGTCCAAGTAAATCATGAGTTCATCGATTGTATTGCATTCTGTAATTGTTGGTCCAAGCGATTCAATATAAGTGTACGGTTTAGCACTATAAAACTTTGATACTGCGGTGTAATGACCTCCGCCTAAATTTAATATAACACCTAAACATCGTCGTTTCTGAAGTTTTACTCTTATATTGTCTAACAATGAATCTCCTTGAAAATTATCTATTTTATATTTCAAAACTTTTGTTAACAAAATACCCAACCCATCGAACCGAATATTTTCAAATCCGTCTAAACACATCGGGTCATGTTCAACGTTTTCATCCAAATTACCGGCAAGATCTGATATTTGTTTGTTTTGTATAGTATCCAAAATACCACAGTAATGAACCAAATTCAACTGTGCATTCTTATCCAAAGGGTCAGAGACTGTTTGGTTTGATTTACTAATTAATGGTGTTCCATTACTTTCTTTTACTATTTTTTCTTCTTGTAGTATGGCATTTGTTGCATGTTTTCCACACTGCAACCCCTCCTGTATCTCTTTGTAATTCGTAAACTGTGGCGAAGACGAAGACGAAGACAGTGGCTGTGTCTGTGTCCGTTGCGTCTGCGAAAGCGAAGGCGGAGGCGGAAGCGGAGGCGTCTGCGAAAGCGAAGGCGAAAGCGAAGGCGAAGACGAAAGCGAAGGCGAAAGCGAAGGCGGAAG
>Ga0315909_10005253_pt1 | contig 14948 bp, 11 predicted proteins | sample LakEriMetagenome_11_FD_203527 | JGI IMG/M metagenome (GOLD analysis project Ga0315909, IMG submission 203527) | Freshwater fungal communities from buoy surface, Lake Erie, Ohio, United States - Buoy 2 MA125 | ecosystem: Environmental > Aquatic > Freshwater > Lake | place: USA: Lake Erie, Ohio...
TGTCTGCGTTGTACCAGTTGATCTCCTTGCCGGTACGGGCGGGTTTCGCCGGTGCAGCCGGTGCTGGTTTCGCTGCTGCAGCCAACGCTGGTTTCGCTGCTGTAACCGGTGCTGGCGCTGGTTTCGCTGCTGTAACCGGTGCTGGCGCTGGTTTCGCCGCGACCGGTGTGGCCTCGGGGGCAGTTCCCGGGCTGAGGGGAGGCCCCGGTTTTTCAGCTGCTGTGGGAGCCGGTTGTGCGGGCGGCGTTGCGCGGGCAGCGGCAGCCACCGCAGCAGCTTTGGCTTCGGGAGTTCTCCAGAAGTTCGTGGGTTCGGGAGGTTTGGGAGATTCCTGAGTCCGCCAGAACCTGCGCCCATCGCTCAGCGTAGCATCCGGAGCCGGAGTCCCTGTTGGCATTGGAGCCGCAGCTTTTGCCGGAGCAGGGGCAGGAGCGGCCTTCGCCATCCCGACCGGTTTCTCCTTCTGAGAAGCCGCAGCGAACTCGAGAAACGCAGAAGACGGGCGTCCTTCTGGTTTCTGTGCGGGCGCGGCAGCTGTTGCCGGAGCAGGAGCGGCCTTCGCCATCCCGACCGGTTTCTCCTTCTGAGAAGCCGCAGCGAACTCGAGAAACGCAGAAGACGGCCGCCCTTCTGGTTTCTGTGCAGCGCGGGGCTGCCGGTTGATCACCTGCGGTGTTCCTTTCGGCTGCCTTCCGCGGAACTCCGGGCGCGTGATGTCCACCTTATCTCCGGAAAAAGACGCAGCCGCTGCAGCCGGCGGTGCTGAAGCGTTGAGTCGCGCACGGAGCCTGTCGGCGACCGCCTGCAACCCGGCTCCGGCTCTGTTGCGCCCCGGGACGGAAGTCACGTTCAGCAATTCCCCGGCGGGTTCCTCCGTCGCCGCGCCTCCGGAAGGAAGAGCCGTCTGATTTCCACTTCGTGCTGCGCGGGCCCTCAGTAGGAGACTCCGAGAGCGCTGTTTCGTGTTTTTGGCTGCCATGGCAAAAATGGGTTAGGGATTCCTGGGATCTTATTGCGAGACGCTTCGAGCACGCCTTGCCCGGCACCGGCGTCTCCCGGAGTCATCGCTGGGTTGGAGGGCGTGTCCACCGCAGTCTGTGCGGGTTTTGGTGCGTACCGGCGCTGCCAGTCGGCGGCAGCCCTGTCGAACGCAGTCGGAGTCGCGCCAGCGGAAAGCGCACGGTTGCGGAACTGCGACAGTGGCATCCCGGCGGCGGCGGCAGTCATCATATCCTGCCGGATACGGTCCTGCAGCGTCCGCTGCGGCATTGTGGCGAGCCGCTCGTCTGCTGCCGCCTGTTCAGCCTTGGCCCGGTCCGAGTATGCCTGCGACTCCGCTGTCCTCGATCCGGAAACGTCAATCCCCTCGGCTTCTGCCTGTGCCGCCACTGCAAGAAGCGTCGCCGGATCATTCATCCGGTTCCGGTTCGCCTTCATGTAAAGCAGGCGCATTGCCCGCTCCCGGGGGGTCCGGGAAGCGTGTGTTGCTCCGAGTTGTGAATCAGCCATGTCAGTAGATTTGTGGGACCTTTCCTGTTCCGATTCCGGAGCTCTGCGGAGCCGCGGCAAACTGAAGTCCGATCCGCTGCTGCGAAGTCCTCCGGTTGAGTGCAAGGAAGCAGAGCTGCCACGAATTCTGTGCCTGCTGCTGGTTGCCCTCGTCCTCGTAGTTGATCCCCATCAGCGCATGCCGGAGCGCGTTGAGGTTGTTCGGGATGATCGTGTCCTCATCGGCCCGCAGAGGGATGAACCGCTGCTTGACCAGCCCGCGCAGAATGTCTCCGCTCTCCAGCGCCGGAAGCACCTTGTACCGGCGGAGGAGCTGCGGATAATCTCCGGCGTCCGCCACTTTCACGAATCCCAGATCCACCAGAGAGATCCCCTGTCCGGCTTCCCGGTGTCCGGGGCCCGCTGTGGTGTACTCGACGCTGATCGGAAAAATCTGCCCGGGGGTCTCGTTGATCTGAAACGCGATCAGGGTCTCGTACTGCACCGGAAGGGTGAGGAGTCCATCACTGACGAAGCTCCCGGCGGGATCGTTCAGGACGACTTCCGTGACCAGCCCGGGCCATGTCCCTTCGGCATAGATCCTCTCCAGCGCCAGATTCAGCGCGGAGTCGAAATCCAGTGCGTACCTTCCGAGAATCTGCCGGGCGTCGAGCAGTGTCAGTACTGTGTCCATCGTCGCGGGCAGTTGTGCATTGTTTCCGGGCGTTCGGCAAGCGCAATGCGTCAGGAGTACGCATGGATGAAGTGCGGAGCAACAAACGCCCCCATCCAGTGCTGTTCGATCTTCGCGGTGCCGCTCGCGGCGTCCACGGTGGCGATCGGAATGTATCCTGCGAATTCGGTGTCTGTTGGCGGCGTTGCCACCGGGTGAATCTCGATCGCCGCCAGGTAGCAGTACCGGAGCCGGGTCTTCTGCGTGTAGGTGGTGTACACGGTGAATGTTTCTGACGTCGGGCCTCCTGTCTCTCCAACCCCCGGAGGATCGTAGCCGTCTTCCCCATACGCTCCGCCGCCGCCTACTCCTCCCGTGCCTCCGGGGCCTCCGCCAAACGCGCCGCCGCCCGACCCATACGGATCACCTCCTGCGCCTCCCTCTGTCGGACCGTCACCTCCGATTCCGCCGATACTACCGGCTCCGGGGTCCCCGGCATCCCCGTTCGATCCCCCGGCTCCCGCGCCGCCTCCACCGCCGCCGCCGCCGCCGCCGCCGCCCGCGCCGCCTCCACCGCCTGCGCCGCCAGCTCCCCCCTTGCCGCCGAGACCTCCCGTGACGGTCAGCGAACTTCCCCCTGTCAGGTCATAGACCTGCGTCATATTGGTATCCGTGTAGGTCAGCCGCAGGTACACGACAGAGACTCCGGAAACTGCCACAGTGCCCGTTGGCAGCACTGCATTGATCATCTTCGTTACCTTCGCCGGTTTCGGGTTGGCTGCAGAGATCCCGGTGAAGTCCTGGCTCACTACTTTTCCGGGCTGGACCCGGATCAGCTGCGCCCCTGCCTCGTTGGTGCCGGCGTTCGATACCTCGAACCATTGCCGGTACGGGGTGTAATTTTGTGCATCCGGGTAGCTTCTCCGCTTCGCTGGGCGATACCCGGATGCAGCAATCACCGGCTGCCCGTGCGCATACTGGATCGCGATCCCGTCGCCGGGGACTGGCAGCGGAATCGGGTTGGGGACCGGAGGACCGGCGGGAGGCAGGATATCTTCCGGATCCACGTCAGTATGGTTTGTAGATGTCCACGCGGGTGTAGAGGTACCCGCCCCGGTACGGTTCCGCATCAAACGCCGAGATGAGCTTGTCCGGCCAATCCGGTGCAGGGACCGTCTCGGAAGCAGACTTCATGCTCGTCTCCGGAAACGACGCAGAGAACTCAGTGAACCCGTACATCGGGTTGGTGGTTCCGGTGGTTCCCTCGAAGGTGTAAGACAGATGAAGGCACGGCAGAACGGATACCGATCCGATCGGCCAGTCCACCTCGATCGCTGTCGGCGTCAGTGACTGAATTGGCTTTACCTCCTCCGCATAGGCAGTTTTCTGCCACCAGCGGTAGACCCTCGCCCGGCAGAGACCGGACCATGCCTCTTTGTAGCGCGGAGCCCAGACCTTGGCCTGATGTGCGAGGTTTCCAGACCGGTCCTTCACCGAGTACGCCTGCTCACTGAGCTCCAGCAGCACGCGGGGCCATGCGGCCGTGCGGACACCGTAGTAGTCGAGAACATACCCGGTCTTCGTCGGATCGGCCGCCATCGGATTGGATAGAGACCCGGCGGGCATGCGGAGGCGGGACACTACGGTCCACTCGGTGTTCGCCGCAGCAGTCTCGTAAAAATCTGTCGCCGGATTGATGTTCGCCGTGTTGGCAAGCCATGCCGTCAGCTCGGACGTCCGCACAGAGAACGCTGTTGATTCGACATGCGTTGCCAGATTCGGATCCCAGACTCTGGAAACGAGCGGAGCCAGAGAAAACCGGATCTCCTCCGTCTGCTTCTCTCCGACGAGCATCGTCTGCATCGTCACCGCCGACTGCGTCGGACTGAATGAGCCGGTGCCGCTCCAGGACTCCGGAGTATCGGCAACCTGCGCAGTCACTACCTGCCCCCGGCGCTGTCTCTCAAGGTACGAGATGAATCTGTCCGGAGGCTCTACGTTCGCGGTCACCCGGGTCCGGTCGATCTTCGCCGTTGCCTGCTCCTTGATGTAGACCCTGCGGATGGTCCGGGAAATCTCGTTGTCCTCCGGGCTGGAAATCGTCTCATCGACCAACCTGAGGTCTTCGTATCCGGGAATCGGACAGACCGCGTAATCTTCCCGCCCGTCGGCAGAAGCCGACTCGGCGATCGCTTTTGGCAGCGTCAGCGTCCAGACCAGTCTGAAGAAATCCTTCGTTCCGAGTGGGCGCTCAATGGTGTAGCCGCCTCCGAGCTGGCTGGTTCCGATTCCCTCCGTGTCGCCCTGTCCCGGGAGCTTGTCATAGACGCGGGTGACTTCAAGGTACAGCGAAGCCAGCGGAGGATCCGCCGGCTTCGCGGCCTGCGCCACCAGAATCGCCCCGGAGACTGCCGGATCAGCTGCCCCGGGCAGCAGAGGCGCGTACCCATCGCGTGGGAGCAGGTACGTCCTGGTGTACCGCGGATACTCCCGGTTGCCGGAGTACGGGTAGGTGATCTGTGCGTTGTACTTGTCCTGCTCGGTCCGGTCTGCCGCGTACCACCAGCGGTATTCTCCGGGGCGGTCGGACAACTCCGCGAAGATCAGCTTGTGCTTCGGGTATTTGTTCTTGTCCGGGTGCGGAGTTCCATATTCCGGAACCACAGAATATGCCGCGAGGTCCGTCTTGCGGAGTTCGTAGAACAGAATGTCCCTGCTGAGCGGGGACGGGTAGGTCTTGACGTTGCGGTAGGGCGTATCGACGTTCATGGCTGCCTTGCGCGGTTTGCCGAACGCGGCATGATCCGGAGATTGCTTCTGGCCGAGTTCTCCGGGTTGAAGTCCTTATGATCGACGTCCTTGCCGCGGAGTTTCTTCTTCCCATGAACCCGCTCCATGAGCTTGCGGGCCTTGTTCCTCGCCGCCCGGCGCTTGATCTGCTCAGGCGACCCGTGGTAGTCGTCGTACTCTTTCCTATAATCGCGGGGCATGCGGGGTGGATACCTCCTCCGGACAGTTCCCGCAACGAAAAAAGAGCCGCAGCCCGAAGGCTGCGGCTCCCGAATTGACTGGCTGATCAGGATCAGTCCTGTGCGCTCCCGTCAGCACTCCATCCCGAGGCGTCCGGATTGATCACACCGTAACCAGCAGACAGCTGCCCGTAAACCGGAGCTGGGATCACCGCTCCCGGCTGCTCGTAGCGGCGGTAGATAAACGCCACGCCCCAGTAGGGCTTGAGCGGCTCGGCACCGGACGCCATCACAGCGCGGAAGTAGCCCCAGCTGTTGTCCGGGTTTTCGACCCGGTGCTGGATGTTGAGGAAGTCGAACTTCCCGGTGTAGCTCTTCGCCGCGAACTTTGTTCCGGACCCGGCTCCGGAGAACGGGTTCGGGATGAGGGTGCGGTAGACCTTGCGGTGGTAGATGAACCCTTCCTCGAAGGCTGCGTCCTGGTACGCCGGGTTCGGAACCCAGCGCGTGCCGGAAGCACGGCCGTGCGTCGGTCCGCCAGTGATGTTGAGCGTGACGTTCGCCGAGTCCGCGCCGCCGGGGCAGTAGAACGGGACTTCGTGAAAGCCCTGGGCGATGTCGTTCGACCACGTCCGGTCCCGCTGCTTGAAGTTCGCCGGCGTAAGCACCAGCGAGGTGGTGAAACCGGTAACCGATTCTGCGATGAACGTCGCCACCAGGTTCGTAGAGCTGATGTCGATGATCTTCGCCCGTTTGATGGTGGAGGTGGCTCCGGTGTACACCTCGAAGTTCATCCCGGGCTTGATCACCGAGAAGTCGTTTCCGGTTCCCTTGACGATTGTCAGCTGACCGACCCCGGTAGCAGCATTCCACGCGGTGACCGTGATCGAAGTCACCCCCGAAAACGGTGTCGCGGTAGCGGCCTGCTCCACATAGTTGTACCGGGGGCTCATTTCGTCCGCGAGGTGCATGAAACCCTTGTACGGGCGATCCGCTCCCCACGACTGCAGCAGCTCATCGACGCGGGACGACTGCCGGAAATCCTCCCGGATTTCCGGGTTCATCCGGATGACTCCATCGAGCGCATCGGGTCCGGCGATGACGGTGAGCATCGCCCGGCCGTTCTGGTACGCCATCGCTTCATCACCGGCACCATCGTGCAGGAGAGGGAAGCGGATCCGGTCGAGGAACGCCTGCGTGAGGATGCCGACCCCGGCGGAGGTGATGTCCGTGGGATAATCGTCGCCGAACGATGCGTAGAGCTTCGTCGTGCCCACGTTCTGGTACCCGACGACGTATTTGGTGCCGCACAGACGGCGATACTCGTCGCGGAACCGGATTTCCCAGATCCGCTGGACGTTCTCGGTCAGGTTGTCGAACACCGCAGCAAGCTGCTTCTGCTTTCGGGTCCCGAAACGGACATCGTTGACCGTCAGCGGAACCGATTCGATCGCAGTGTGATGCAGCCCGAACCGGCGGATCGTCTGGGCAATCCCGATCTTGGTGGCATCAGGCACCGCGAACTTGGTGCTGGTGTCGTCGCTGTTGATCGGAGACCAGAGCTGTGGGCCGTTTGGCATCGTGCGCTCGTAGGTGATCGAGTGCAGCGTATCGCCCGCCTCATCGTCGGGCCAGGTTTCCCGGTCGATCAGCGTAAACCAGCGCGAGCGTTTGATCATGCGCCGGTTCATCAGCTCGGAAAAAGAGCTGGCAGCCTCGACCAGTTGATTGGTCAGCGAGATCTCGCCGACAGTTTGGGTAGCCATAATTGGTTAGGTAGGTGGAAGTTTGAACACGAAAAGGCGGCCCTGAAACAGGGTCGCCTTGGTAGATTTTGCAGCCTCTCCTGGCCGACAGAGAGCGTAAGGCCGGTTGGTTGTCTGGAGAGAGCCAGACCTCGCCGTCAATACTGCACTACTCCATATGCCTGTCAAGAAAAAACCCCCGGGTCGCCCCGGGGGTCCATCTTGTCGTCATCGTCAGGAATACCGCTCAATCGCCGCAATCACGGCGTTGGCGGCTCCAGCCGGGGCCGGAGCCTCCGCAGAAGCAGCCGGCCGGGTGCTTCCGGAAGACTTGAGGTACGCCTGAAGCGATTGCGTGAGCCTCGCGTTTTCCTGCCGCAGGTCATCGACCGCCTTCAGCGCTTTCGGCAGAACAGCCGCTGCCACCACCGCATATGCCTGCTGCTGCGGCGGCGTCTTGTCCACCCGGACCCCGTCCACTTGAGTTCGGACTTCGTTGATGTCGAAGGGCAGCCCGAACTCGGTGAATTTGGCCTGCGCCACCCCGAGGACTTCATCGTTTGCCTTCCGGAGCGCCAGCACCATCTCCGCCTCCTGCTTTGCAGCGGCAGCCTGTTTTCTGGCGTCGAGTTCCTGCGCAGCGACCGCGGAATTCGCCCGGATTTCCGAGTCCTTCTCGTAGAGCCTTCCGGCCTCCTCGATCATGTTGTAGATCCGGTTGCGGTCGCGTGGAGAGAACCCCTCCAGCAGGGGCTCCAGCAGGTCGTCCTGCACCGCCTGATCACGCTCTGCGAACGCCTCAAGAAGTGCCGCTTCGCTGATTTTGTACTTCTCGGCAAATGCTTCGACCGTTACCACGATGGCGGCCAGCGGCTTCTCCACCAGATCCTTGTACTCGTCGGTCTCTTCGATCTGGGAAACCCGCAGCAGGTCCTGGTATTCCTGCAGTTTTGCTTCCTGTGCAGCTGCCTTGTCTTCGAGCGCCTTCAGTACAGCGGGATCCTGCTGCGCGGCCGGCTGGGCCGAGTACTCGGAGAGCTTGCTCTCCGCTTCGGCAAGACGTTTCCTGAGCTTGCCCCAGGCCGCCTGAGCCTTGGCGTCTCCCTGAATCTGTTCAGGGAAATCATCCACAGCTGCCGCCGGAGCAGGGTCCTGTGGCTTTGCCGGTTCCGCTGGAGGTTCCGCTGGAGGTCCCGCTGACGTCGCGGGCTCCTGCCTGCGCTGCTCTGCCGGTGAGGTCTGCCGGGCAATGTCGTCGAACTCGTCCGGAGCAAACATCCGGGCAATGCCCGGGATCCCGGAATCGCCAGAAGTCGGTGTTTCAGGAAGTACCTGCGGCGATGCCGAAGAGGGATCTGCTCCGGGCGAAGAAGGTTTGAGGTCGGAAAATCCGTCGATAAGAGAATTCATGGTTGTTGGAGTTGTCAGTCTTCCGTCGGCTCATAGTGTGCCCATGGCGTTTCCTCAGACTGCTGTGGACGAGTACCAAGCAGCGGAATACTCTGCAACTGTTTAATGCAGTCCATGTATCCGGCCAGATAGTCCAGCCTGCTTGCCTTCATCGCTGCCGTCTCGGTCAGAACGCACACAGGGCGGGCAATGCTCCCCAGCGCCCGGAGACCAACGTGTGCAGCTTCAGTTTCGAGGAACCGTGTCCACTCTTCGCGGAGGTCCTCCCGGTTTGCCAGTCGTTCAATGTCTGTCATAAATCATCAGCGCCGCAGAGACGCTGCCGCCTTCGCGTCCGCCAGTGTCCTGTCCAGTTCCGCCTCCTGCATCTTCAGCGCCAGCTTCATCTGGTGGGTTTCCTCGAGCATCTTGAGTTTGAGCTGGTGCTCCTGGAACTTGGAAGACGCCTCCGGAGAAATCCCCTGCTGCTGTGGCTCCTGCTGGCCCTCCTGTTCTGCCTGTGCTGCCTGCTGCTTCTGGCGCGCCTCGATGTGCTTGAGTCCGTTGTTGATGACTTCTCCGAAAATCTTAAGCTGCTTCGCGTATTTCGCAGTCACCATCTCGGTGGTCGGGTCAACCTGAATCATCTCCAGGTGCTGCATGCTGTGCGCATGGATCGGGAGAATCTTCCGCGTCGCGTCCTCCAGCGTAATCTCGCCCGCGTCGAGTTGCGTGAGCCGCTGCTGCATGTGCGGAATGTGCCGGTCCAGATGCGCTTCGTGGAACTGGCTCTCGAAGACTTCGATCGGTTCTCCGTTCTCCAGGCTGCCGTTTTCGATCTGCGCAATCTGCGCGTCGATCGGCTGCCGTGCGCCGCTGCTCGGCGGCATGAACCGGTCAGCGTTGTCATATCCGACCAGCGTCGCCACCAGGTCTCTGGTGAGTCTGCGGCGGCCTTCCGGATCGAAGTTCCCGGCGTATCCGCTGAGCTGCTGCAGCGCCGCGGTGCGCTGCCCCTGTGATCCTGCGCCGACTGCGCGGACACAGACTGTGCGGGAGTGGTCAAGAGTCGCCAGCGCCTCCGGAGGCACTCCCCGCATCAGGCAGCGGATCCGGAGCATGTCGGCAGCTTCCCCGCCGGGCAGCGGAGCGGAGTACTCTGGATTTGTGAGCCGGCGCACCGTCTCCCGCATCACGCGGGTCCACGGCTCATAGAACAGATTGAGAGACGTCAGCGACAGCCGGTTTGACATCTCCAGCGTAGCGAGCGTCTCTGTTCTGGTCCGGCTGCCGTTTCCTCCGAACAGGGCATTGGCAGAATACTGCCCGGCCATGTCGTTCATCTGCGTGACGAGGTCCTCCAGCACCGGCACCGCTGTCTGCAGGAGGTTCGGGTAAGCCCGCTCCACTGGAACCAGTCCCGGGGACAGGATCCCGAACGGGCCGTTGTAGTTGAAGGCAAATGCTTCGTGTGCTGCCTCGTCCTGCGGCTGCAGCAGCGGCCCGCTGCTGAGCATGGCCGAATCAACCATTGCGCAGCGCAGACGGTTCGCCCAGCCCACCTGAGCAAACACCGCATGCCCGAGGCCGCGGATGGAATGATAGGTGCCGTTGGTTCCGATCCCGTAGGTGAAGAACGCAAAGGCTTCCTGCATGTTCCGGTACCGGGACGGGGCTTTGTACAGGAAATCCGCGTTGGATCCGTCTTCGAGCGAGAAATACTGGCTGACGGTGCCGTCGAACTCCTGCACCAGCAGCTTGATCATCCGGACCTTCTGGCTGGCCGATCCGGAAAACTCGACGTCATTGTTCTTGATCCGCTCGACCAGTTTTTCCCAGTCGTAGTGGTCGGTCGTCGAAATACTCGCCGCTTTGGCGATTGCCTTCCGCACCTCCTCCGGATTCCATCCGAGCTGTCTGGCCGTGTTCTCGTCGGCGATCTTCTCGTACAGTTTGTTGATCAGCATCGGCTGCCGGATCACCGCAACCTCGATCTCGTCCTCGGAAGCCCGGGTCTCCCGCGGAATGAGTACATCCCCGAACCCGGAAGCATCCCATCGCCAATCGAGTTTGTCCGGCCAATGGATGATGCCCACCCCGTGGGCGATGAACTTCTGGCACACCATGAGGTATGCCATGGAAAACCGGGGCCACTCGCGGATGACCCGGGTGATTTCCTCCTCGATGATGCCTGCCCACTCGATCCGCTGTTCCTGTTCGCCCATGGTCACCCCGACCCGGACAAGCCGCTCGACGCTGGCAGCCATGTCGATGTACGCAGCCATCGACTGGTCGAGCATGCGCTTTGCCATCCCGAAATTCAGGTTGCACTGGTACGCCTGCCCGGCCTCCCGCTTCTTCCGCTCGTCATACGGAGGCGCTCCATCGAACATGCTCTGGATGCGTGCCCGGGACAGGGAACTGTTTTCGTCCGCCGTCCGCAGATTGTTGAAGAGGCTGGTCGCGGCGGTCACGTCCGAGAGCCTGCTCTTGGGTGCTTTCCCTCCCGGACCCAGATTCTGCAGGGACAGGTCGGAGAATGATTCGTAGGAGGGGCTCATCAGTCGAGAGTAAGCGATGGAAACTGCGAGTCAAGGCGGCGCATCTGCGTTGACCAGGTCTTCTGCCGGGACGCGCTGGCCTCGAAACGCTCGTTGCCGGTGAACCCGAACCGCTGCCGGGCGACGTCCAGCAGGATCACTGCCGCGTCGGCAAGGTCGGGGCTTTTTCCAACACGGGCGATGTACTGGACTTTGGATTCCACCTTGATCTTCCTGCCGGAGTCTGTCGTCAGATACTTCCTTGCGCAGAGCTCCTTGGCCAGTGCCGGAGCGATCCCGCGAATCTGCCCGGAGCGCAGGAGTTCCGCGCCGACATACCACATCTCCGACATCCGGTTTGCGTAACGGTCCTTGGCCGGAGTCCGGTCGTTTGCAGAAAGTGTCCTGTCGGAAGCCGCGCCGGAGAAATTGATCTTGAGAAAATCCGCCCGTCCCCAGCAGACCGCAAGAATGTCCCCGAAAGTGACCGCCCCGGAGGTCGAATCGTACCCGGTATTCCGCGGAGACACTCCTCGTTTGGCGCATTCGGAAATGAACTGCCGGGCCAGCTGAAAAGCCCTCGGGGTCTCTTTCTCCATGATGCTTTCGGTGAGCAGCACCCAGTCGGTGAACTGGAGGATCTTCTTGCCCTCGCTGTCTGCGCCCAGCAGCCCGAAGTAGGCAATGGTGCGGTCACCTCCGGCGGTGAAGGAAAGGTCGAGTCCGGCCAGCGGAACGGGGTCCCCGACGAAATCCGCAGGAGCCGTTGCCTGCCCCCGGACAAGATCCGCCTCCGAAAAGATCCCGCTCGACACGCCTTCGGGCGGCCAGAACCCCTTGACCATCCGGTAATAGCTCAGCGACTTCTCGCCATACTCCATCCGCATGGCATCGATCTTCTCCTTGGTAGGAAGCCATGGATAGACCTCCCTCCCGGCAAGGACATTCGGGGACTCCTCCGCATCGAACCGGATCACATATCCGCGCTCGGTCTTCCACTCGTGGTCTGCCTCGGTTACAGACGCCCAGCCCTTCTCCGGAGTGCAGAACAGCCCGAACAGGTTGTAATACGAGTCCGGGTTCCCGAGAGCCCGCATCACGAAATACGGGTTCTGGCTCATGTTGGTGTACCCCGCGTGCATGATCGACTCCGGAAGTTCCGTCGCTTCATCAAGCATCAGCACGACCCGGTCCTGGTGGATACCGATAAGCTGCCCGAGCGCGTCCTTCTCCGCGCTCTTCTCCGCAGGGACCAGCGTGATGCCGGAACCGTCCCATGGATTTCCGTGCTTGTCGAATCCCCGGATGGTTCCTTTCGAGTCCACCAGTTTTCCGGGCAGCCCCGGGACCGCGTTCCAGTACTCCACGATCCCTTTCCAGATCCGCTTCCTCGCCATCTGCAGCGTTGTCGAAGTCAGCACGACGATCGTGTTGTGCGGGCTGCACAGATACTCGACGATCGCGAGTACCGCAGCCGCATAGGATTTCCCGGAACCGGCGCAGCCGGCGATACCAAGGTACTGGTGTTCGCAGGCGGCCTGCATGAACCGCTCGGCCCATGGAGTCCATACCCACTTCACTGGGCTTCCGGGACGGTTCCACAGCATGTCGATGACGTTGCGGAGATGCCGGTACTTCCCAAGGCCGCCCTGTTCAGGGGTCCGGCCCATCCGATAAGCAGTCAGTTCGATCGTGAGCGGGTTCGTCTTCGCTGGGAACTGCAGCCCGTACTTGACGACCCCGGTAACAGCCGCCAGCGGGCGGGGCGGCAGGCGCACTGCCGGTGCCGGGGCGGGGGCAGGGCGCGGCGGTTCCGGTGCGTCAGCAGGCTGCTTGATCCCATCGGCCTCGAACAGGCTGTAATCCACTTCCGGCCGGACCGTTTCGCGGTCCTCGGCTTCCCGGAAGGTTTTCTTCGCTACGGAAAGCTCCCGGACAAGGCGGCGGGGAAACTTCGCGGTCCGGTCAAACACCAGCACCCGGGGCTCCGCCGACTTCCGGAGAACCCAGGACAGAAAACGACGAGGAGGCCCCCGTCGGACGGGAGCCCCCAGCACCACTGAATGCAGCGGATAATCGGCAACGGTCTTACTTCGCCTCGGCATAGGTACGGCCCCAGTTCACACCGGCAGCCAACGGGAGCAGCTTAGCCCAGGAAGGCGAAGTTGTCATCACCTCTTTGAGCTTCGCAGCGAGCGGCTCTGCCTGCTCCTCCGGAACTTCGCAGACGATTTCGTCATGCACCCGGAGAACGATGCGGAACCCAGCCCGTGCTACCGCCAGCACCCGGTCCATGTAGATGTCGCGGGCGAACGCCTGCACCAGATTTTCCGTGGCAAACCCAGCATGGAACTTCTGCCGGATGTACCCGTTCGGGGTCAGCCGGAGAAACGTGTGGACAATCCTGGGCGGAAGGTCCTCCCCGCGGGATACTTCGTGCCTCTGGATCTTCCGGAACTGCACAGTCCTCCCGGAGGGCATCTGCACCTTGAGAGTCTCTCCGCGCTCGTGCTTCCTGATGCTGGCGCGGAGCAGTTCCCAGAATCCCTCGACTTTCGGGTTCCATCGGCGGTAATTGCTCCAGTTCTCCACAGCCCGCTCAAGAGAAACTCCGGTCTTCTTCTGGTATGTGTTCACGCCCATCCCGTATCCCAGCCCGATTTCCAGCTGCTTGATCAGATCCCGCAGCTTCGGGTCTCCTTCCTTGAGAGGACGCGGATCCGAGTACAGCCCCCATGCCCGCGCACGGGCCTCGTACCAGTCGGAGGTCATCCGCGCCGCTTCGAGTGATGCCACGTCGCCGGCGAGATAGGCCAGCGCCCGGGGCTCGATGGCAGCAAGGTCTCCTGCAAGCAGCACATTCCCCGGAGAAGCAATGATCCGTCCCCGCAGAGAGATCCCGAACTCTTCTCCATCGGAATCGAACTCCTGCTCCTCCTGCTCCTTGTCGGACTCGTCCCACGAAGCCTCCCGGAATTCGTCGGAAAACATGCGCTTCTTGGGCAGGTTCTGCATGTTGACTCCGCCGCCGCCGCCAGTGTCCCGGCCAGTATGCGCACCGAAGTAGAAAAGCCCGAAACCCATTCGCTCGTCGGACGTCCGCTGCCGGAGCAGCATCGCCTTGAGCTTCTGCGCCAGGGCATTGGCTGACCGGAAACCCCAGATCGTCCGCATCAGGTCGCCGGCTTCCTGATTTGCCTCGATCCACGTTTTAACCACTTCGTCGTCCTTGCGGAATGTGACCTTCTCCTTTGTTCCGCCAGCTTCATCATCCTCCACTGTGATGGTCGGCAGCGGGATGTTCCGCTCCGTCAGCCAGGTCACCAGCTCAGTCCGCGACAGTGGCTTCTTCTCAGGAACCCATGGAATCTTTTTTTCAAAAGTATCCCGGAGCTGCTCGAGATTGAGCACGTCCTTCCGGAGCCCGTCTGCATCGATACGAACCCCGTTCCACTGCATGCGCCGAGTCAGCTGCGAAAGCTCCCGCTCGTCCTCTGGCCAGAGATGCTGCGCCGTCAGCCAGAGCTGGAGGCAGATCTCCGCATCCAGAGAGGCATACTGAAGGACCTCCTGCTTGAACTCCGGAGTCATGTTCTCCCAGCGTTTTCCGCTCATCTTGTTGCGGACCTCCTTGGAGACATCGCGCTGCAGAATCAGCTTGGCCGCCTTATCCAGGCTCCGCGGCGATCCGATGTACGCTGCCATGTCCGCAGTGCAGTACCACTCCAGCGGCGTAATCTTCGGCACCTTCCCTCGGGCTACCAGCCACCGATACACCGCCGCATCAAAAGATGCGTTGTGGCTGAGCAGAATATGGCCGTCGATTGATGCCCAGTTGAACTCGCAGGGATGCCCCACCCACACAGTGCCGTCGGAAGAAGCCACCGAGAGCAGATACACATCGAACTCGGGGTGGTCCATGTAGTTGTCGAGGCCCTGCACCGTGATGCTGACCTGCTTGGAGTAGTAGGTCTCGAAATCAATGGCTGTGATGATGGGTTCACTCATACGAGACCTCCTTCCAGAAGCTGAGCGTAGTGGGCCTGCGTGATTTCTCGGCAGATAAACTTGGCCTCATCCCCGCAGATGGTTCCGCCAGCGATGGCGGCGAGCTGGGAAATGTGTTCTCCGGACAGCCGGATGA
>Ga0315909_10005256_pt1 | contig 14941 bp, 24 predicted proteins | sample LakEriMetagenome_11_FD_203527 | JGI IMG/M metagenome (GOLD analysis project Ga0315909, IMG submission 203527) | Freshwater fungal communities from buoy surface, Lake Erie, Ohio, United States - Buoy 2 MA125 | ecosystem: Environmental > Aquatic > Freshwater > Lake | place: USA: Lake Erie, Ohio...
CTGTTCTTTTTTACCCCGAAAACGGCTCGATAACGCACTATAAGGACGAATAGGTATGGATACCCCAGAAACGGCTCAAAACGGCTCAGATCGCCCTACAGAGGTTCTCAGAGGTATCACAGAGCCACGCCTAAGGACTCCAGAGCAAGATTTACCGTCTAAAGGCCAGGAATTTATAGATTTCTGTAAGCGGATCGACTATCCCTTACTTCCATGGCAAGAATATCTAGCTTTAGAAATGCTCCGATATAAGGCAGACGGGCGCTGGTGCCACCCAGAGGTAGGCGTCGTCGTAGCCAGACAACAGGGTAAAAGTACCTTTATGGCACTTCTGATTATCTGGAAAATGTACGAGCAAGGCGAGAAGCTACAGGTCGCTACAGCTCATAAGCTTACGACTTCTGCCGAAATCTTCTTTAAGATAGATCAGATTATCCAATCGACCCCAGAATTACTTGAAGGGTTCTTTAAGAAATACGAGTCCAAGGGTTCCCAGGAGATCAGACTTAAAAATGGAAACCGATACCTGGTTCGAGCTAATAACTCGGCAGCTCGCGGTATTGCAGCCGTCGATACTATCCACATGGACGAAATTAGAGAGTACGAAGACTTAGAAGTTTGGTCTTCTATGCGTTATACCCAGATGAGTTCGAAAAATCCTCAGGTTATAGTTTATTCGAACGCGGGCCACCAGCACTCTATAGTTTTAAACAAGCTGCGCGAGAGAGCTATGGGTGCGATCGCTGGTTCGGGTGATCCTATTGGCTGGTTTGAATGGAGCGCTCCGCCAGAGACTCCCGTAGATGATTCTCCCGCCTTCTGGGCAGGTGCGGCACAAAGTAACCCGTCTCTAGGGTTCACAGTTCATCCCGATAACCTTCGAGCTGTTCTTAATGACGATGAATCAATCGTAAGAACAGAGGTTTTATGTCAATGGGTCTCAGTCATTAACCCAGCTATTAACCCTGGCGCGTGGCAAGCTTGCGCGGTCGAAGAACTTAAATTAGATCCAGAAGAACTTACCTGGATGGCTATCGACTTATCTCCAGATCGAAAACATGCGGCCCTAGTTGCAGCCCAGCGAACAGAAGATAAATTTAAAGTGGTCCTTTTAGCTACCTTTAGTAACCCAGTAAATATAGATGATAAACAGATGGCTAATCAGATCGCAGAGTGGGTAAGAAAGTACCAGGTCGAAACCGTGGCCTACTCTCGCCAAACTTCGGGAGCTGTTGCCGCCCGTTTAGCACCCGCTGGCATTTCTGTAACTTCGATCGATGGCGCAGTTTACGGCCAGGCTTGCGATGAAATGCTTTCGGCTATTACTTCAGGTCGCCTTATTCATGGATCACAGTCAGAGCTTAACCAGCAGGTTCTTAGTGCGGTTAAATTGCCATTTAAGGACGGCGGCTGGTACTTAGGACGTAAGGCGTCAAATGCGGTTATTACAGCTTGCGTCGCTATGGCTATGGTTTGCCATTTTGCAACACGCCCAGAAACGGAAGTAGATATAATTATCGGATAAATCGGACATAGGGTATAATTCTCCTATAATGGGACTATTTGACTTTCTTTCGACAAAATCCGAAGCTCCAGCGCAACAGGTAGACGTTGCCGCTGCGCTAGCACCTTTTGAAGTTTCAAACATTCTAAATAACATAGGCGGCACTTCTTACACGGATCCGCTACAGGCTCTCTCCGTTCCAAGCGTTTCACGAGCTAAGAACATTATCTGTTCGACAATCGGTTCTTTACCTAAAGAGCAATATATTAAGGAAACAGGACAGCCTTTAACGGCTAATCGTTGCATTAATCAGCCAGACCGTAGAATCCCAGGCTCGGTAGTTTATACCTGGCTGGCTTTCGATATCTGGGGCCATGGAGTCGGTTACGGCGTAGTTAATGAACTCTACGCAGACGGCCGTATCCAGGACTGGACCCGTATCGCCTACGAACGCGTAACGCCACAATATAACGGCAACATGACCGAAATTATCGGCTACGCAATCGACGGTAAAATGGCGCCTCTCTCTGGCGTGGGTTCAGTTATTGCCTTTCCTGGACTAGACGAAGGGTTCTTTAATCGCGCAGGACGTACCGTTCGCGCTGCGGTTTGGCTTGAAAGAGCGGCCGAAAACTACGCTAAAAACCCAGTACCTTCTACAGTTCTAAAGTCAAACGGTACAAACCTAACAGCGGAGCGTATTCGTTCCCTAATTAATTCGTGGTCGAAGTCGAGACAAGATAACTCCACAGCTTTCTTAAATGCAGACGTTACTCTCGACGTTCTCGGTTTCGACCCCGCTCGTTTACAGCTTAACGAGGCCCGCCAGTATGTCAGTTTGGAATTAGCGAGAGCGGCAGGGATCCCAGCTTACTTCCTTAGCAGCGAAACTACTTCTATGACTTACTCTAACGCTATCTCAGAGCGTAAAGGTCTTATCGACTTTTCACTACGTCCAATTATGACAGCCATCGAAGAGCGCCTGTCTATGGCGGACTTTATCCCAGCGGGAACAGTTATTCGCTTCGACCTAGACGATTTCCTTCGAGGCGACGCGCTACAAAGAGCGCAGGTTTACGAAATTCTTAATCGTATCGGCGCCATGTCGGTAGAACAGATCCAAGAAGAAGAGGACCTAATCAATAATGGAAATTAATTTTTCTATGAACGTAACCGCAGCCGATACAGCTAAGCGGGAAATTTCAGGTCGCGTAGTTACATGGGACGAACAGGGCTTTACTAGCGCTGGCGCTTCTATGTTTAAGCGCGGCTCTATTTCGGTTCCAGAGAAGGTAAAACTACTTATGGAGCATGAACGCACTAAGCCCCTGGGCTTTCTAAAAAGCTACGAAGTTACAGACCAAGGGATCGACGCTACCTTCGTTTTGGCTAAAACATTTTCAGCGGATGACGCCCTGGAAGAGGCCGCTTCTGGACTTCGCGACGGCTTTTCAGTTGGAGTCAAAGTAGACGCCTGGGATAACAAAGACGGAGTAATGGTTATCTCTAAATCTAACCTTATCGAGGTCAGCCTCGTAACAGATCCCGCAATCGATTCAGCCCGTGTAGGCCGAGTCGCAGCTTCAGAAAACGAAGCACCAGTAGACACCGAAGTTTCCGAGGCGACCGTCTCGGATGTAAAAACCGAAGGAGAAGACTTAATGTCTGAAACCGTTTCAGAGGCAACCGTTACCGAAACGGTAGAAGCCTCAAAGTCAGAAGCGACAGTAACCGCTAACGCGCCTGTTGCTTATTCAACACCTCGCGTAAACACAAACGTTACAGCGGGACAATTCGCTAAGGCACAAATCGCAGCTCTACGCGGCGATTCAGACGCTCGCGATCTCGTCGCAGCCCTTCAGGTCGCGACAGTTGCAGAAAATACAGGTATGGTCCCACCTACATACCTACGCGATGTAATCGGAGTTATCGATTCTTCACGTCCGTTTATTGATTCAATCGAGCGCGCACCCCTACCGACTTCTGGGATGAAAATTTTCACTCCTAAGCTCGGAGCCCAAGCGACTGTAGCTCTAACAGCAGAAGCCGCAGAGTTCTCATCAACAGACACAGCCGTAACTTTCCAGGAAGATACAGTAGTTAAGTTTGCGGGCGCTGGAAAGATCGACGTCGAGCTTCTCGACCGTTCAGACCCAAGCTTTCTAGACCTATATCTCCGTGAGTTGGCTGCAAGCTACGCACAGAAGACAGACGCTTACGCTGCACAGATCGCAGCACAAAACGCTACACAGTCTTCATCTTCAACCATCTATAAGGCAATCGCTCTAGGTATCGCGGACTCATTCGGCGTTATGCGCATGACTCCTAACCGCCTACTCGTAGCTAACACAGGCGGAGAAGACGGTATCGACTTTTCAGGTCTTCTCGGTGCGGTAGATTCAACAGGTCGCCCACTATACGCAGCAGCAGCGCCACAGAACGCTAACGGCCTCGTTGCTCAGGGCTCGACTTCAGGCACAGTCGCAGGACTTGACCTCGTAGTAGATCCTAACTACACAGGAGACGACGCTAACGCTAAGCACGCGCTCGTTTACCCTTCAAACGCTATGCGCTTCCACGAGAGCGGAAATATTCAGCTTCGCGCGAATATCGTCGCTAACGGACAGGTCGAAATCGGCCTTTACGGTTACGTCGCAGTAGTAAACCGCTACCCAGCAGCTTTCCGTAAGCTAAACGTAGCGTAATTTAATCATGGGGGCGGCGGTTACTCCCGATCGTCGCCCCCAGCAGTACTTAGAGAGGAAGAAATGCCTAGTATTATCACAGCTTCAGAATTACGCGCAGTACTAGGCGTTTCTTCCGCTTTATATTCAGACGCAGTTTTAGACGACGCAATTAACGCCTCGGAGACTGTAATTTTGCCTATGCTTACTACCTTCTCGTCTCCAGTAGACGCTGTAGAGCTTTCAGATAACGTAGCGACTTTTCACACTACTCTCATTCATGAATTTACAGAAGGTTCTAGCGTAGTGATCGCTGGAGTCGGCGCACCCTTTAACGGGACTCGCGTCGTAAATTCTGGCGTAACAGATAATACTTTTAGCTGCGATATCACTAACGCAGACATTAAATATAAAAACATTATTCCAGCGGGTACAGCTACCCTTACTGGCGCTTCTACTTATGTCGGTAATTCAGCAGTCGAGCAAGCCGTCCTGGCTGTAGCAGTTGAAATCTTTTCTTCTAGAGTCGCCCCAGGCGGACAGATGGAAGGTATCGACTTCACAAACGTAAGCCCCTACCGTTTAGGGCGATCACTTTTTAACAGAGTTTCAGGACTTCTAGGAAGTTATTTAGACGTCGAGACAATGGCGCAGTAATGAGTACGATTTTAGACACAGTCCGCCAGCCGCTAGCGACCGCCATTACAGGCGTAACCGCTAACGTTTATTCTTACGTTCCCGAAGGACCAATAGTTCCTTTCGTGGCAATCGTTCCAGATTCTCCTTATATCGAACTGGAAACAATTAATAAAAGTACTCTGCACATGAAAATTAATATGGTTATTTCATGCGGAGTCTCATATAACAGTAACCCAGCCTCTCTAGACAATCTAGAACAGTTGGTAGTTAGCGTTCTGAAAGTTATCCCTTTCGGGTACACAATCGGAGCAATAGAAAAACCTACGGTAACTCAGGTCGCAGCCTCTAACGTATTAGTGGCAGATATCAGAGTTTCCACCTACTACACGCAAACAAACTAAAGGAAAAACAATGGCAACCACAGTAATCACAGGTCGCGACGTTTCTCTATCTTTCACAGGTGGAACAGATGTCGAAGCCCAGGCTACAAGCGCAGTACTCACAAAGACAAACGTACGCGAGACCTACCAAACTCTAGACGGCGAAGCTTATAAGACTGTAAACGTAGAAGGCACATTCGCGCTTTCAATGCTTGCAGACTGGGGTAAGACTGGTTCAGTATGCGAGGCTCTATGGGCAGCGGCAGAAGCTCCAGATACAACAATCTCTGTAACAATGACAGCAGCTACAGGCGCACAGTTCGTTTTCCCAATTCTTCCAGAATATCCAACAGCAGGTGGAGCAGGAACAGACGCTCAGACTGTAGACTTTACCTTCAAGATCGCTAAGGGCGAAGTAGTCGAAACCTTTAGCTAAAAAATAGAAACGGGAGTAAAATGCAACAGAACATAACAATTAAATATATCGATGGGACGGAAGATACCTTCATGGTTCGTCCGCCAGATTACGCCCGCTGGGAGATGGCCACTAAAAAGGTTATCTCTCAGTTCGGCGGGATGTACGACATTCTATTCGTAGCTCATAGCGCTATGAAAAGAGAAGCTGGCGGTAAGCCTACTAAGTCTCTAGATATCTGGATGGAGTCAGTCCTAGATCTAGAAGTAGGTGCAGAAGACCCAAAAGTCACCCCAGGGGAAGCGTAAGCCGTCTCCTGGTAGAACTGGCGATAGCTACTCAGATACCTGTATCCGAGTGGAGAACAGCCGAAGACATTTTAACCGCTATAGAGATTTTAGAAGAGAGGAATCGTGGCTAACGAAAAAATCGGCTTCGATCAAACCGAACTTCGAAAAGTCTTCGCGGCTTTAAAGGCGATGGACGAGGAAGCTACAGAAGAGGCTAAACGCCAATCTGGAGCCCTAGCAGAATACGCTAGAGCGGAAGTTATCTCGTCCTCGCAAAGTCTTAAAAATAACAAGGTTTCGAGCAGGATCGCCCAGGGATCTAGGGTGAAGAAGTCTTCTAAGATAGGCGAAATTACTTATGGTTTCGCTTCTCAGAAATTCTCAGGTGGAGCTACTACCAAGGATATCTGGGGCGGTACGGAGTTCGGTTCGAACAAGTTTAAGCAGTTTCCCGTTTGGTCAGGACGTGAAGGCAGAGGTTCTAGAGGCTGGTTTATTTATCCAACCCTTAGAAAGATCCAGCCCGAAATCGTCGCTAGATGGACTCAGGCTTTCGAAAAGATTTTAAAGGAGTGGTAAAACATGGCTGGTACTAGTAGAGCCTTAACCCTTAAACTCCTTGCAGACGTTGATAACTTTACTAAGGGCGTAAAATCAGCAGATAAAGACGTCTCGACTTTTGGGGACAAAGTAACTAAGTTCGGTAAAGTAGCGGGAGCCGCTTTTGCTGCCGCTGGAGTCGCTGCCGCTGCCTATGCTGGAAAACTATTGGTCGATGGCGTAAAGGCTGCGATCGAGGACGAAGCAGCCCAGGCTAAATTGGCTACTACGATGGAGAACGTAACGGGCGCTACAGAAGCCCAGATCGCGGCTATCGAGTCGCAGATTACTAAGACGTCCCTTTTAACGGGCGTTACAGACGATGAACTACGCCCAAGTTTCGAGAGGTTACTCAGAAGTACACAGGACTCAGAGGAAGCCCTTAAACTTCAGCAGCTCGCGCTAGATATTGCAGCAGGTAGCGGTAAGTCATTAGAAGCCGTTACGAACGCTTTAGGTAAAGGCTTAGACGGTTCTACGGCCTCACTAGGTAAGCTAGGTGTAGGACTTACGGCCGCCGAACTTAAAACTATGTCTATGGAGCAGATCACGGCTAAACTAGCGGAAACCTTCGGCGGACAGGCGGCAGAAAAAGCCGATACTTTCGCAGGTAAGATGGACCGTCTAAAAGTCGCTTTTTCAGAAGGTAAAGAAACCGTAGGATCTTTCGTTCTGGACGCTATTACTCCGATGGTAAGCGGGTTCGTTAATAGCGTTATACCCGCCGTTCAAAAACTATCAGAAGAGCTAGGCCCTAAGCTTACGCCTATCTTCGAAGCGCTTACAGGTTATATTCGAGATTATGTTATCCCTACTTTTAAAGATATCTGGAGCTTTATAACAGAGTTCGTAATTCCAGCTATTAGCACTTTCCTAACCCCAATTATTAATGGTTTGCGCTCAGCTTTCGAAAAGGTAACTTTAAAGATTCAGGAGAACGCGGATAAGCTCGCGCCACTATTTACGCTATTTAAAGCCGTTGCAACGTTCGTAAGAGACGTTTACGCCCCAGTAGTAGGTAAAATCCTGGGTGCAGCATTTAACACCCTAGGAACGGCTGTAGGGATCGTAATCGACCTTTTCGCTAACCTAGTAAACGTGGTAAATACAGCCTTTAACGCTATTAAAGCCATGGTTAATTTCATTCGAAATAACCCAGTTACTCAGGCTATAGGCGGAGCGATCGACGCAGTATTCGGCGGGGGTCGAGCTGCGGGGGGTCCAGTATCTTCTGGTACGGCTTATGTAGTAGGCGAAAAGGGACCAGAATTATTCGTCCCTAATACCAGCGGCTTAATCGTCCCTAACGGCGGAACTAACAAGGGGCTAAACATGGGCGGCGGTAACGGCGGCTCTACGATTAACCTAACAGTTAATGGAGCGATCGACCCAGAATCAACAGCCCGCCAGATAGTTTCTATTCTTAACGGATCCTCAGCTAGAGGGACTCTAGGAAGTTTGGCCTTTAATACATGACCGCCTGGACGCCTGAATATCTAGTAAAGATTAACGGTACAGTAGTAACGGACGTCACACTAGCAAACCTCACGATCACTTCTGGCCGTACCGACATTTACTCACAGCCCGTCGCGGGCTATTGCCAGGTGCAGTTGATTAACTTTAATAATCAATCTTACCCATTTAACGTAGGTACAGGGCTAACCGTCGAGGTAAAGAACTCTAGCGGGACTTTTATCCCTATCTTCGGCGGATACATTACAGACTATGGAACTTCGGTTAATAATGCTGGCGCGCTGGGATCGACCACCCTTTTAACTATCGTGGCCTTAGGAGCCTTATCTAAGCTTCCTAAATTTATTGATCCTGGAGTCTTATCTAAGGACTATGACGGCGACCAGATTTATACCTTGCTTAGCGGATACCTTTTAGGCCAATGGAACGAAGTACCAGCCGCTCAGACTTGGGTTACTTATAACCCTACCGAGACTTGGGCAAACGCGGTAAATATTGGCCTAGGAGATATTGACCGTCCAGGTGATTACGAAATGATCGCCCGTAACGCAAGCTCTACAGACATTTATAGCCTGGTTAACCAGATCGCTACTTCGGCTCTAGGTTATATCTATGAAGACGCCCAAGGTCGTATCGGCTACGCGGATAGCACCCATAGGCAAGATTACCTAGCCGCTAATGGCTACGTCGAACTGGACGCGGGGCACGCACTAGCTAGTGGAATTTCGACCACGGTTAAATCTGGCGATATTCGAAATAAATACACTATCGCCTACGGTGCTAACGCTTCTTCAAGCTACACAGCCGAAGATCTCCAGAGCCAGTCTTTATTCGGCCTACAGGCCCAGAGTTTTACTTCTAATATCGATAAGGCCGTAGACGCGGAAGCGGTGGCAGATCGCTATATAGCTCTGAGATCGTTTCCTTCGGCTAAGTTTGAGTCGATTACCTTCCCGCTGGGAAACCCTGAAATAGACGATACGGACCGAGACGCGCTTATTAATGTATTTATGGGTATGCCCGTCTGGATCCAAAATTTACCTAATAATATTAATGACGGCAGCTTTCAAGGCTATATCGAAGGCTGGACCTTCCGAGCCTCATTTAATGATCTTTCGCTAACGTTTAACGCTTCTCCCGTAAACTTCTCCCAAGTTGCGGTAAAATGGGAGCAAGTAAACGCAGCGGAAACTTGGAATACCCTTTCCAATACCTTAACCTGGATAGACGCGATAGGAGTCGTAGCCTAATGGCAACAACAACAACCAATTTTGGCTGGGACATTCCCCAGTCTACAGACCTGGTAAAGGATGGCGCGACCGCTATCGCTGCACTAGGACAAGATATCGATACAGCACTAGTAGACCTTAAAGGCGGAACTACTGGACAAGTCTTAGCTAAGGCTTCTGGAACAGATTTAGATTTTAGCTGGGTAGCTGTTGATCCACTTACAATTTTAGACGCCAAGGGCGATCTTATTTCCGCTACAGCGGCAGATACTCCAGCCCGCCTTGCAGTAGGCACAAACGGCCAAGTTTTAACCGCAGACTCTACGGCGGCTACAGGCTTAAAATGGGCAGCACCAGCAGGTGGTGGAAAAGTGTTACAGGTCGTAAATGCTCAGTACTCTACGCAAACGTCGACAACTTCAACCACCTTCGCCGATACTGGATTAACCGCAACAATTACGCCAACTTCGGCAACATCTAAAATTCTAGTATTTGTTAATCAAGTCGGATGTCATAGAAATTCAGGCACAAACGGCGCTTTACAATTGCGTTTATTGCGTAATTCGACATCCATTATAACTTTTGAAAAATATCTTGGTTACAATGGTGGAACCGTTGAAATTAATGCTGGTTCAGCGTCTACAACTTATCTCGATTCTCCAGCGACAACCTCAGCTGTAACCTATAAAACACAATTAGCTACAGATTTAGGTGGCTTCAGTTTAGCAGTTCAAGCAAACGGCGGAACTTCTACAATTACTCTTATGGAAATAGGTGCATAACATGGCAACAGGCGCAGAAGTTCTTACAATGCTTATCCCAAAGGGTGGGTGGGCTATTTCTGGTGACGATTTTGAAAGCATTACATTTATAGAAGCTAAGCCTATAACAAAAGCAGCTTTTGAAGCAGGTTTCGCTAAAGTCGACGCTTGGAAATTAGAGCAAGAAACACTTAAAGCTAACGCTAAAGCTGCACTTTTGGAGCGTTTGGGTATTACCGAAGATGAGGCTAAACTTCTCCTCTCATGAAACCTAAACTAAGTCATGCCGCTATTCAGCTTCGCGAGCAGATCGACGATTCATTTATGGACCGCGACAGAACTAGCGACGGATGGATAGGCGATACTCGCCATTCAGCCAGAAAATCGGACCATAACCCCGACGTTGACGGATGGGTAAGAGCTATAGACATAGATCGAGATCTTATGGGTAAAAAGGGTAAGCCTGACCTTATGCCAGATTTAGCCGATCAAATTCGTTTAGCCGCTAAGCGCGGGGAGAAGCGTATAGCCTACATAATTTTCGATGGCAAGATCGCAAGCCATAGAGCCCGCTGGTCCTGGAGACAGTACGACGGTATTAATAAACACGTTAAGCACATGCACGTTTCGTTTAACGTATCGGGAGACACAGATCGAAAGTTCTTTAATATCCCAATGTTAGGTGGAAAATAAATGGAAGCTATTATTTACGCGACACTAGGTTTAATTGCTATTCCTGTAATTCGCACAGCTATTAAGTCATATCGCGCTAAGAAAGCTGTAGCCGATATCGTGGTAGACGCCCTAGAAGCTGCCGTAGACACGGTCGAAAAGAAAAAGTAATGAGCGCTGTAGATATTGCAGCCGTAGGCGTAGGAATTGTTACAGTCCTAGGGGGCGTTGCTGCCTTTCTACAGTTTCTTGTTAAGCATTACCTATCAGAACTCAAGCCTAACTCTGGTTCGAGCCTTCGGGACTCAGTAAACCGTTTGGAGACACGCGTAGACAAAATCTACGAAATGTTGCTGAATAAGGGAGAATAAAACCATGGCAAGGAAAAAAGTAATCGACCTCGATACTTATAACGCTTTAGACGCCTGGGCTATCGCTCTACATGAGATGTATAGAGCATTACGCAGGGCTGGGTTTGCGGTAGATATCGCATTAAGCATTATTCAGGACCGAGACGCTTACCCAGACTGGATCCTTCCATCGATCCCTGACAGAGTGGATCGCCTACCATATGAGGATGACGAAGACGAGGACTAATGAAAAGAACGGTAGTTTTACCCGATCTCCAATGCCCGTACGAAGACGCACACCTTGTTAATAATCTTGCAGCTTTTATTAAAGCTTTTCGCCCCGACGCTGTCTGCACTATTGGAGATGAAATCGATCTCCCACAGATCTCCAGATGGACCGAAAACACCCCAGGCTGGTACGAGCAGACCCTAGCTTCTGATCGAGATCACACGGTCGAGGTTCTATGGAAACTTACAGAGCATGTTAAAGAGGCCCACATGATCCGCTCTAACCACACGGACCGCCTTTATAACGTAATTATGAAGAAGATTCCCGCCTTCCTTTCATTACCAGAGCTGCGCTTCGAAAAATTTATGAAGCTTGACGAATTAGGAATCACCTTTCATAAAGACCCCTTCCACATAGCTAAAGGCTGGATCGCTATCCATGGAGACCAGGGCGGGCTAAACCCTAACCCAGGCATGAGCGCCCTTAACCAGGCGCGTAGACATGGACTAAACGTCATTATGGGACACACTCATAGAGCGGGCCAGAGTGCCTTTTCCGAGGCTTCTAACGGGCGTCTGGGACGCGTTCTCCGTGGGGTCGAAGTAGGGCACGCTATGGCTTTAAAGTCCGCTAAATACGTCGCTACGCCTAACTGGCAACAGGCTTTTTCTGTAGTTACCGAACATAATAAAAACGTTCAGGTGGACCTAATCTACGTCGAAAAGGACGGTACTTTTCTGGTACATGGCCGCCGCTATGGACGACCTAGATAACGATATTTCTCGCACTATAGACGACCACATAGACGAGGCCGAATCGTTACCATTTCGTTACCAAAAATAGCTAGATTAGGTTATTAACTTATGAGAAGGTTATTCCTGTAGGCAAGTAAACCTACAAAAGGGAGAAAAAATGTTTGATCCATCATTAGGCGACACTCTAGTTATGCTTTTAATTGGTGCGCTATATTTCCACCTAGGCCGCTCGGTAGGTATTCGCGTAGGTTACTTAAAGGGCCGTAAGGCTGTACAGTCCTATTACGAAAAGAAGGAAAGGGTTAAGGCGTGAGAGCTAGTGAAGTACTTTTATCAGCGACAGACATTATCGGAGACCGAGGACGGGTTTACGGTCATCCTAGAATTAATCAAACTAGAATCGCGCTTAGACTCCAACAAATGCTGGAAATTCCAGTCACAGATTACCAGGCATGTTTGGCGATGGTCGAGGTCAAGCTCGCAAGACTTCAAGAGACCCCAGACCATATCGACAGCTATATAGACGCTTGCGCCTACCTGGCGCTGGCTTGCGAACTATCAACAGAGGGAGACGAGCTTTATGTTTAAATGGGATGAGCTAGAAGATCTAAAGAAGGCCGCGCTAGATCGAGACGCATTTACAGAAGTAGTTATTTATCAAAACGAGCAGATGTTAAGAGAATTAAAGTCTATGGCCTGGCGGCTAAAGGAGCTAAACGAGAAGAATGTTTAACTTAGACGATTACGAGACAGTAGAAGAGCGCTTAGTCAAATTCTGGAAAGAGAACGTAAATGGTCAGATCCACACTAAATTACTTGACAGCAGTTCGGGACGGTTTATCGTTGAAGCTTCTATCTTTCGCACGGAGTCAGATCTTCGACCATGGGCTACTGGACTGGCAGAAGAAACCATCCAGGGGCGCGGTGTCAATGCGACTAGCGCGCTTGAAAATTGCGAAACTAGCGCTATCGGTCGAGCGCTCGCTAATGCGGGTTACGCGACGAAAGGTAAAAGAGCTAGCCGCGAAGAAATGGGAAAAGTAGTTCAAGCTACCGAAGTAAAGGCTAAAATCGATGAAGTAAAGGCTAAAATGGCTAATACTTCTGGCGAATATATACCAGTACCGAAAGAAGAGGATCCGTGGACTATCAAATCTTCGACTATGCCGCCCACAATGGGGGAAGCTGTTGCGACGGTGAAAGAGATAATTGGCGGCCAGACAGAGAAGGATATCCCGCGCTGCGCCCATGGGGATATGTTTTGGAAAACTGGCACTACTAAGGCGGGCAAGCCATGGGGTCATTTTAAATGCCCTTACGCTGTCACGGGCGAATTAACTAGGTGTCCAGCTCCTAACGATGTAATTTGGTACGAGATTAACAAAGAGGGCGCCTGGCAGCGCCAGAAGGGGCGTTAATTATGGGACGCTTACAGTTTATGAATCAAGACGGAGACTGGGAGTCATTTCCTACAGAGGATGAGATTCACCGTTCTAAAGAGGTTATAGCAATCTTAGAAGAGTTTACGTTTACTACTAGATGTTGCTTATGTAATGAGTCAATTCCTTACAAGGACATAAAGGTAAACCTAAATAATAAGAGCTGGTCCTGTTCTAAGTGTCATGCTGTAAATGGCCTCACAAAGCCGTAAATACCGAGGGTTCTCGACAGAACGCATAGTCGCCAAGTACCTTTCGTTTTGGTGGCCTCATGCGGACATCGGTCGAGGGGCTGGAAAAGATATAACTCATGTCCCGTTCGACATGGAAGTTAAAGCTAGATCGGCGTTCCAGCCTAAGGCGTGGATCGATCAAGTCACTAAGCGAGCGAGCAAGTTTGGGGACTTGCCAATCGTAGTTAGCCGTTTAAATGGTCAAGGGGAGAAGAGTCCACAGGACTACCTGGCCTTTATGCGACTGGGTGACTTGGTCGATCTATTGCTTAAAGCGGGTTACGGTGAATTTCAAACAGATATTGATAAACTAGAGCCTGATCGCTGCGACAAGTGCGGCGGCTGGATATTTAAAGGGGTCCCGTGTATGACCTGTAAAAAGGCCGATAATGCCAATCTATGAGTTTGAGTGTGATAACGAGAAATGCGAAGCTAACGCTCGATACGAGCAGGAGTTTAAAATAACAGAGCCTCACGACATGGAGTGTCCGTTCTGCCACGCTTCTATGCACAAGGTTTATAGCTCCGTAGGGGTAGCCTTTAAAGGCTCTGGGTTCTATTCAACCGATAACCGATAACCGACTCGCCGCTCTGAACAGGACTTTTACTTATGTATTTGACACCTCTGGTACGCTCTACGGCTAGAGCCCTTCAGGGGCTCAGGGCAAGCCTGAAAGGCGCAGCTTGCCTGGTAGCCGCCGCTATTGGGATATCTCTATCTATGGCTACGCCCCTAGAAGCTCAGGCGACAGACCAAGCAATCAAAGAGATTAAAACGATAGCTCGATTTACATTAAATGATAAGCAATATAAATGCCATAATGAGATTATCTATTTAGAGAGTAGATGGAATTACAGAGCGATAGGCAACATAAACGGCACTAAGAAGACCTATGGTCTATATCAAATGAAGATAGAGAGCCTTCGAGTAGCTTCACCTTTAAGGCAGTATTGGAAGTATTGGCATTACACGATTCACCGTTACGGCTCTATAGGTGATAAGCCTAACTATTGCAACGCACTTAACCACCTCAGAAGTAAGGGCTGGCAGTGAGTAGTCTAAGCAATAAAGGATCGACTACCAAATGGCGTAAGCTTAGAGAAGAAGTAATAAGAAGAGATGGTGGTACATGCCAGAGTTGCGGTATGCCAGGTAGCCATGTAGATCACATAGTCCCCAGACGCCTAGCCGATCCATCTATTGCAGATAGTTTAGATAATCTTCAGTTATTATGTTCTAATTGCAATCTTCGTAAAGGGGGGCGTTTTTTTGAGAGCGACAGGACAC
>Ga0315909_10005257_pt1 | contig 14940 bp, 23 predicted proteins | sample LakEriMetagenome_11_FD_203527 | JGI IMG/M metagenome (GOLD analysis project Ga0315909, IMG submission 203527) | Freshwater fungal communities from buoy surface, Lake Erie, Ohio, United States - Buoy 2 MA125 | ecosystem: Environmental > Aquatic > Freshwater > Lake | place: USA: Lake Erie, Ohio...
GGAGTTAATTTATTTTCCATAGGTTTCTTGATAGTATTGTTCTCCATAATCAACTCTACCCATTTTGTTCTTATCGTAAGCATCTATTATCTGCTGTTTATGCATTGCTTTTGCTTGTTGACATATTAATCTGACTTCAAGTGTTGAATTAAAATCTTCGGCTTTTATATTAGATAATTTATCAATTAACCATTCAACGGCTGTCATCTGTTTTACTTCAACCATCCTTCTTCTTCTAATTTGTTTAAAAATAATCTAAAAGTCTTAACACCACTTGAACATAAATCCTTACTTAGTTCTTCCAATGCTTCAGAGTCATTATTCATTACCTCTTTAAACCATTGATTGCTATCCCAATGCTCTTCTTTCCAAGGCTTTACCCTTTTATCAGTAAACTTAATATCTATATCATCATAGAATGAACTTTCAAGGTCAGTTTTATATAACCTTGTTGCTTCCCAACAATACTTATCATCTTCATGTGTTGCTCCTTGATAAAAGTTTAATTCAAAGTCTTCTTCTTTGTTTGCTAAATCTTCCCTGATATACCAAACTCCGTTTATTTCAATTCTATCTTGCATACTACTCATTATAATTATCTTCTAATCTATTTAATTCTTTTTCCAAATAATCAACAGGATATCCTTTATCAAATTTTGTATTAGGGTCAATAGCTTTAATCTGTTCAGCTAAATCTTCTCTTTTACCTCTATTATAATATAAGTTTTCAATACCTCTTGCTAAATCATAGCATTGCTCATCACCAATGATATGTATTCTTAAATCATAATCATTCCATTTGGTTTTATAATCGGTAATCATATAACCTTTGGTAATGTTTCTAAACAGATTATGTAAATACCAATTCCTAACTCTAACAATAGAGTTATCATTACCAAATAGATGGAGCAATCTTAAAAACCATCTTGGACACCACCAAGGTTTTGCTTTGTAATCCATAAAGATTACAAGTGGTTCTAATGCTTTGAATATATCACCTTCAGGATTCCAAGGTACAGAACCTAAGTATTTATACTTCTGATTAAAATCAGCAGGAAAGAATACTGCCCATATATCACTCAACTCAATATCCATTGTGTGAATCATTCCTTTTTTTTTACCTTTAAATATTATCATCTTCAATCCACATATAACCAAAACACTTTATTGTTTCAATCTTTGCGCTAGGTAGCTTTACTCTTAAATGTCTTATATGTACATCAACTGTTCTATCAACAACACATAAACCTGCCCATATATTTTCAAGTAATTCATCTCTTGAAACAACTCTATTTGCATTATTGTATAAATACAATGCTAAAAGATATTCTTTTCTTGTTACAATTACTTTTTCACCATCATGAGTAATGGTGCATTTCTTTTCATTGAATTTAATTTTACTATCTTTTTGTTTATTTAAAAACTCAGACATAAAATTAAATACATCAACTGCTTGTTGCCAATCTTTATCTACATTTTGATTAGCATACTCTTTTGCAGCTTTAAGAATTTCTCTTTTGGTTATTGTTTGTGACATATATTAATTTGATTTAAAAATTCTTTCTAAAGAAGTGGTTATAAATAACAGAATATATATTAAAATGTATGTAATAAGAAATACAATAAAAAATATATATGTTAATGGGTTAAACGGATTTAATTTATAATCGTTTTTCAAAATAAATAATAATTTTAATAATTTTTCTAATACATTATTTTCTTTCTGTAAATAATATATAAAGTTTAATATTACTTTTGTCATATTATTTATTTTTTACCTAACAATCTTAACTCATTTATCATAAATGATAAAACAAGATTAAACACACTAAAAATGAAAAATGCTGCTCTAGTATTTTGTACCCATAACAAAGGATTCATTTCTTTTACTATAAAAGAAATTCCAAAGTACATATAGAACATCATAAAAATCCAAAGTAAAATTACTCTTTTCATATTGTAGGTATTTTATTCCAATTATCTTTTATCCATTGAATTTTAAATTCATCCTGAAGTGTTTCAGGTTCAAAAAATTTAAATTTTTCTTTTAGTCCTTTGATTTCAGATTCTAATTCTTCAATTTCTTCATTTAATAAATCAATATCATTTTCTAAATCACCACATATGTGTTTAGTATTTTCAACCATATCATCAATCACATCATCCAATTCATATTCAGCCTTTGTTATTGTTTCAATCATTTTCTCTTTAAGAGATTCCAATCCATTCTCATCAAGAAAGGAAAAGAAATGTTTATCCAAAACTTGTTTTATACTTGCCATAACACAAATATAACATTTTTTTTAAAAAATTCCGCAATAATTTTGTGGGGTAATTTTTCTTAATTCCTGTTTAACTTCATTACTAACTTCAAGAGAATCAATGAAATCTGAAATTAAACTAGCAGTAATGTTTTTACCTCTTGAAAATTCTTTTAATTTTTCATAAGGTTTTTTAAATTTTTCCCTTCTCAAGATGGTTTGAATACCTTCGGTAATAACCATCCAATTGTTTTCCAAATCAGAATTCATTTTATCTTTATTTGGTTCAAGTAAAATTAAACCATATAATAAAGATTCAATTGCAACATGAGTGTGACCCATTGGTACACCTATGTTTCTAAGTACAGTTGAATCAGTTAAATCTCTTTGAAGTCTTGAGATAGGAAGTTTTTCAGAGAAGTGAGATAGGATTGCATTTGCCATACCAAGATTACCTTCAGCATTTTCAAAGTCAATAGGATTTATCTTGTGTGGCATAGTAGAAGAACCAACAGAATTATCATTATAATATAATTTAAAATAATCCATTGAAATATATTGCCAAATATCTCTGCACATATCAATTAGAATAGTATTTATCCTTTTGATATTATCAAACATAGAACACATTAAATCATAGTGTTCAATCTGAGTTGTATATTTTTGCCTATAGAGTCCTAATCTATTTTCCAAGAAAGTATCAGCAAACCATTGCCAATCAAATTTTGGATAAGCAACACGATGAGCATTAAAGTTACCTACTGCTCCACCAAATTTACCTGTGAATGGAATATTTCTTAATGTTTCAAGTTGAATATTTAATCTTTGAACATACACCATAAACTCTTTACCAAGTATTGTTGGTGATGCTGCTTGTCCATGTGTATAAGCAAGCATTGGTATATCATTCCATAGTTTTGATAATTTATATAAAATTTCAACTAACCTATTCATTTTAGGAATATAAAATTCTTCCATCCAATCTTGCATCATTATTGGAATAGCAGTATTATTTATATCCTGACTTGTTAAACCAAAGTGAATAAGTTCAGAATATTCAGATAAACCAAGTTCATTTAGTTTATCTTTAAAATAATATTCAATTGCTTTGACATCATGATTAATACCTGCTTCAATAACTTTTATCTTTAAACTATCAAGTTCATTAAAGGTTTTATATAAATCTCTTAGTTTATCTTTTGGAATATCTACATATTCATAATCAGGTAGGTTTTCAATAAGATATATAAAGTACTCAACTTCAACCTGTAAGCGATATTTCATAAATGCACTTTCAGAGAAGTAGTGAGAAAGAAAATTAACTTTGGAAAAATATCTCCCATCAATCGGGGAGATAGCCTTGAGTTCAGTAAGTTTAATCATGCTGTAAACCTACAAAAAAACCTTGAGTTTCCCCAAGGTTTTTTTAATAAATTTATCTTGCCATATTTGGTGGTCTAAATTTAGGTGGAATAGTTGCTATTAATCTATCATCAAAATTATAATTATTATATTTAATTATATATCTTAATAACTTTGCTAAAAAGTCTAACCCTGTTTTATTGATATTTTTATTTTTTGTATATTCCTTATTATCTATTACATCATTAATTTTTTTAAGTGCTATTAATGCTTCTTCACTTGATAATCTTTTATATTTATCATTAGAGTCAATTATATTAAGAGCAATTAATTGTTTATTTATTTTCATCCAATATTTCCAATAAGCCATGAATGTTTCATTTCTTGCTTTATCTTTTGATTTAGCACCTGCTTCTTGTGTGCCATGAATTAGAAGAGCAAATGTTTTATCTCTTCCACCAGGTTGCATTGCAAGTGTGTCATCTAAATCAATTAATAAACCTGCTTTTAAAACTTGTTCAGGAGTTTGGAAAACTTCTGATTGTTTTATATCAACATTTTCTAGTTCATCATCTGCTCTACCACCTTTACTTAAAGTTATTGCAAAATTTGGTATATTCTTTAATTTTTCTTCTGCATATTTAACATAAGGTACAGATTTTGTATAAGCATAAAAACTCATTTCAGGCATTCTTTGTGCTACCATCATCCATGCTTCAAAATATTCATTATTATAAAAATCACCTGATTCATGAATTCTTAATTTTTCATATTCACCATTAGATGAAACAAAAAAATCAATTGACCTTTCAATTAAATCAGCTTGTGCAGCAGCACCACCATCTTTACCTGCTGCTTTTAATAAATCAAAATTATGCCATCTATTTGCTCTAACAGCATCATATTGCATTTCTTGATTTGCAGCATAACAATCAAATTGTGCATCTTTACCTTTTGTTACAACTACATCACCTGTATATTCTACTTCTTTTCCTGTTCTTTTACTTATTTTAGTTGTTCCAGCCTTTTCAGGGTCAATTACTCTTTCTCTATTAACTTTCTTTAAACAGTCTTTTGCAAATGGACATGTCCAACCAGCAGGTAATGAAAAAGTCATTATTCTATCACCAAGTTTGGTATTTTCTGTACTAAATGTTAAAAGACATATATCAAGTAGTGCATCCATTTCCTCCGCTTGTTCATATAAGCGACCTAAAAATGTACAATTATCACCCTTTGCTAGTAATTTAGCTGATTCAGATAAAAATTTCTTATTATTTAATTTAGTACCTCTAAAAATAGGACTTATATCATTATATACTTTTTCTTCTTTTAGTAATGTAGGTTTTTGTCCTTGACAACTTACACAATCATTAACTTCTTCAAGTATTAATCTTTTTAATAAATTCTTTAAACTCATTTTAAATATATTTAATATAAATAGTATAAAAACCAAAAACCCTCTAATTTCTCAGAGGGTTAAAGGATGAAAAACAAACCAATAATTGGCATCTTAAAGCATCATCTTTGCTATATCTTCATACGAATTTGTAAAATCTTCAAGCATAAAACAAGTATCAGCATCTTCTTTATTTTCAACAAGCATACCTCTTGCTTCTGTATGTAAAAGAAGTATATCAAAAGCAGATACGGCAGGTAATTGGCTATAATGATTTATCACATCAATAATAGTATTTGAATCAAGTGCAGCAACAGGTTTACCATCTGTATCTTCATCAATAAAAATATACTCTTTGGTTTGTAAATCTAAAATAGTTACAAGAGTATTAGTTGATTCTGATTGTAACATCTGAGTATTACTAATAGTTTGAGGATACCACAAATTATTTGCTTCAGGATATTCTCTTTCCATTAAACCAAATACTGATTCAACTGATGCAAGTGAACGACCATTATAGTTTCTTACGTCAACCATAACATATCTATAACCCTTTGCAAGAGTATCTGCAATATCAATGTCAATGTATTCAGCACATGGTCCTTGGCGATGTCTTACATCACCTGAATGGATGTTGTTTTCAAATCTTGGACTATGAAATGAAACTAAATTTGTTTTATTTTCACCAACAAATGTTGCTGACAAATCCAAATCTTCTTCACCATTATCATCCATCCAATGAACGAATGCACGAATGACTTTTGCATCAACATTATCAAATGCAATTCTTTGACCTCTAATCTTTGGTTTCAAAGACATATTCAATGAACGCATATTTGTTGGTAAAGGAATTTTCCTAAGTTCATCATCAATATAAACCTTACCAAGTTTATCAAGACCTGAAAACTTATTCTTTAGTATATCCCAAATTGATTGCTGAATAGCACCAATAGTTCTAACAGGAAGTGCTTCAAGAACAGGAAGAGGATAAGCAACCCTAGAACCTTTAATGGTTACTCTTCTATACTCTTGTTTCTTTGCTCTTGATTCAAAGTGAGTATAAACCTCAAATAATACTTTATTAGAAGACTTTGCTGCTGATGCTCCAAAATATTCCATAATCATTTTAGTATGATTTGGATTTGTTCTAATCAATGCATCCATTCTTCTTGAAAACTCTCCTGGTCTTTCAGATAGCTTTTGAAGTCCTGTTTCCAATGATACTTCAAATGCTTTCTTTACATCTGAATACCAACTTGTTGGATTCTCATTCCTAATTTCATCAAAGAACTTTGCAGCCTTTGGAAATTTATTCTTGTATTCAGTTGGATGAAGTCTTTCACCTAAACGAACCCAACGATTTGCTTTAAGAACACCTTCCTTTGAATCGCAATTAGTTTGCTCAAGCAATGAAAGAATATGTTTTCTTTCTGCTCTTGTAAACTTTTTAAATTTAAATGCTTCCCTTGCAGCATTAGGAATATATTTCTTAGTCCAAGCATTCGCTTTAACAGTTTTTCTTGGAACTTTAGGTAATGATACATCACCACCTGACATATAAACTGCAACCCTTAAAACATCAGTTACACTTTTGATGGGTACATTTAAACCAAAGGATGCTAACATACAAAGAGTTTCCTTAAAAGGAACTTCTTTTGGTAAAAGACCATTGATTGAATTACCATACTCTTTACAGAACCATAAAATAATCATACTATCCACAGGTGTAAGGGATGTATTAATTGAACATAGGTCAGTAAAGATTCGCATAAACCTTTGCTCTGTGATTGGTTCTAAGACTGTATATTTGATATTCTCAAACTTAACAGGTCTTTCCATTTCAGTAGATTCAGGTGACCACTCACCATTAGAAAGATAATGAATAATCTGATTGAAAAATAATTCACAATCAGACATGGACATTACCTCTTCAGGAAAGTTTTTATATAAAGGTTGATAGTCATAGCGACCACCCATATTTTCTTTAAGAAACTCTACCGCTTCATCATTGAATTGAATTACTTCATTTCTACTTGCGCTTGAAAGATAACCCAATGCTTTTTCTGAAAGCATATAACCATACTGCATCAAGTTTGCTTGAACAGTCAAACCCAAGTTGAAATTGTTCTCGGTTGATACAGAGAAAGATACAAACCCTTTGTACAGGGCAATGGTATTTTTGGTCATTTTCATGGAGCAAATATAAGTGTTTCTTTAAAAATAAAAAAATTATTTTCTTCTTTGTCTTAAAGCAGATGCTGCAACTGATTTAATTTTTTTACTAGTAGATGATTTTAGAATCTTACTTGCTTTTTTTGCAACGGTTTTTGATGTCTTTGCCATATTACAAATATATACGATTTTTTAAAAAAAATTAAAAAATTATTCGCAATCAGTTGTTACTGCTTTGTAATAAGTTGTATCGTGAAGTTTATATGTTTCCATATTAAATTGATTACCAATCCAAGAGTTAGCATCACCACATGAATTATATCTTGATGTACTTGTTTTTGGATAACCATCTCTATTTGGTATATACTTTTCTGATACCATCTGTGTACAGATTTTACAACTATCTTTTTTACAAGAAGTTAGTATGAAAAAAATTACAATAAATAATATACTACCAACCTTGAACGAATTTTTCAGGTTTGTCATCAATAGTATATAGTTCACTAATGAATATAAGTTCATTAAATTCCCAATCTTTTACAATAAAGAATTCTATTCCTTGTTTGGTTTTATCATCCATATAGAAATAAATATTTTTATCTGATATTTGTTCTCTTATTAATTCTTTTTGAGAGTTTGAGTTAGGGATAACATATTCAGACTTATATAAATCATTTACTTCTTGTGCAATGATATTTGAGAACTGCTCTCTGACTATATCTGTATCAGTTAAATTATTTCTATCAAGTATTCTTTGATATGCAAATTCAAATAAATAACAGAAGTAATCGCTGAATGATTCATCATTCATTAAGTCCTGTTTTAGGTTTTTGTGAATGAGATATAATTCACCAAGGGCGGTTTCAAAGTCAACCGTAAAATTGCGCTTCAAAGGAAATTTCATTGGACAAAGATAGAAAATTTTTATTTAAGATGTTTTGGGTTTACCATTTTTATTAACCCAATTTTTTAACTCATAAAATAAATCAATATCATCTTTAAATTCCTGTGTACCGTTTTTTCCAAGCATGAATAAAAAACATCTTCCCCACCAAATACGGAACGGTCTTGGTAAATAAACTAATTTTCTTTTAATATAATTTATCATATATGTTTATTAACCCCAAATAAAACTAGGTAGTCTTAAAAACCTAAGAATAATATTAATTAATTTAATAAATACATTTATAATTTTAAATTTAATATTATTTTTTTTATTGTCTTCAAATGAAGGTATACCAGTTTTTGTATCAAAAGGTGGTTTTTTTTCTTTTTTTTCAATAACTATAATACTATCATAATAATGTATTGAGTCAACTGATTTTGTAAATTCACTTATTTTTAAACTTTTTTGTTTAGAATGGTAAGCATTTAATGAATCAATAAAATTTTTACTATATTCAATAAAAGTTCCTTTTCTTTTATGTCCACCACCATAGTTTAACCAATAAGAAGTGTGTAAATCTTCACATAGATAAACTCCATCTTTTTTTACAATACCAAACAATTCTTCAAAAGAAACAATCTGTTGTTTCATTGTATGACCACCATCATCAATTAGTATATCAACAGAACCAATTTTTTTAACTACTTCTTTTAAAAAATTTCTATCAGATTGTGAACCAATAAAAATTTCAATATTTTCTTCTTCAAATTCTTTACAACGAGAGTCAATATCAATGCCATATATTTTGGCTCTTTTTCCAAAATAATTCTTCCACATTTGTAAACTTCCCCCATTATAAACACCAATTTCAAGAATTACAACATCTGTATTCCTATAACGATTGAAATGACGTTCATAAATATCAAAATAATGATTCCATTTATGAATTAGTCTTTTTTTATTATTTTCAAAATAAATCTCTAAATCCGATTTCTTTTTCATTTTACTCTTCCGTTTCAATATCAATAATATTTTCATCCAATTGCTTGGTTTCCATTTCAAGGAACATAAAACTTTTTAGTTTGTAGGCATCAAAGTTAAATAATTTATCTATCCTTAAAACTATTCCTTCGCTTGGAACTCTGTTGCCACAAAACTCACAATACTTTTCAAGATACTTCTCTTCAAGAGTTTTAATTACCGCTTCATTGAATTCATCATCTGATTTTATTTTATTGAATGACTTATCAAAGTTAACCAACTTACCAAAATAATATTCAGGTACATGATTAATACCAAAATGTTCACAATATGCTTTAATCTGTCTCCAAGATAATTCGCTTACATTTCCATCTTCATTTGTGAATGTAATCCTGTAAACATATACTCTGTAATGAACATCTTCAACATATTCATTTTCATATACAGGTTGTATACATCCGTAATCATAACCTTTTTGAATATATCCACCATCCCTGGTATAACCAACTATCTCACCATATAAGGTATAACCTTTTTGAACTGCATAGTCAAAGGTTCTTGCAACATCACCCCAAACATCACTTGAGTAGTAATGATTTGCTTGTGTATTTAAATCATCATTCTTAATAACCCTTCTTGATGAGTAAAGTAAATCATATACTTTATCATTTATTTTAACACCTAACTTCTTTAGTATCTTTTCAATGAAAGATAATTTACGATAAGTAAGAAGTTTACCAAAGATTACAGATGTACCATGAAGTTTTGCTGTGATTGATACATAATCATTTCTATTAACCTTATAAATATTCTTTCTAAGGTGTTCTGTATCAATATGGAATCTGAATTGATTCTCAACAACTCTTGAAACCTTCTTGGCTAATTTCTTATCAGATTTAACACCTGCTTTTCTTTGGTCTTGAACAACATATTTCTTTACAATGATTTCACTACCAATGGAATCAAATTCTTCACCAATGCTATCAACATCAATTAATATATTAATTGTTGGGTCAAATCCTTGTAGTAAAGGTGAAAATGTTGAAACAGCATCAACAAAGTCTTGCGCTCTAATTAAAAAACCTTGTGATGGTTCACTTCTAAGTCTAACTGCTTTTACTCTTCCTTTTGAACCAAAGAAACCTTTCAATGAATTATCTCTGTTAAGTGATTTATCTGAATATAAATTCAAATAAGAAAGGATTCTTGAATCAATTTGACATTCCAAAGGAAAATAGATACAGATATCATGTTCTTTATATGAAAGGTCAATATAGATTCTTGCATGGTCAATAATAAAACCTTGCAATCTATCTGCATTGGGATGTGTGAGTGGTTTTCCCAATGAAACTACTTTTGCCAAGTAATTTCTATTTGCGTTTTCTGATATTCTAAACATGGTTATTAATTTTTATATTTACAATCTAAAGTAATTATATCTTTTATAGTATATCCTGTCTCATAATAAAATCCCAATGAATCAAATTCATATGTTGGTTTAATTATAACTCCAGCAGATGGTTGATAATCAAATTCACTACAAATTACAAAAGTATCGGCATATATTTGTGAATCTATTATTTCATTAGTTTTATAACTAAATTGTTCTATTTCGTAAGTTGCGTTACATACTTTACAAATAATATTTTGTTTTTTTTGACAGATTGGTTTTATTATTTCATCTTCTTTTTTAACACAAGAAAACAAACTAAATCCAAGAGTTAGAATCAAAATTAAATTTTTCATAATATTTAATATTTTTACAAAATTAATGAAAATTTCATAAGAAAAAAATTAAATTTTATTTTTTTCATCAACGGAGAGTAAACCCTTGCCAAATTTTTTAAATCTATCTTCGTATCTTATTTTAATTCTTTCAGAAATTGCTAAAGGATTTCCTTCATCATCAATCCTAACGAATTTTATATTAGTATGAGTAACTATTTCTTGATTTCCAGTATAGACATTATGTTTACGAACTTCAATATAAATTGAAACTGATGTTGTACCAAACTCAATTACTTTACCATAAACTTTTAAAAGATTACCAATTTTAACAGGTTTTTTAAAAATAAGTTCATCAATCTTAACAGTAACCATTCTTGGTGTATCACATAACTGCATAGCATATGATACTGCTGATTCATCTATAAGACTCATCATAGTACCGCCAAACATATTATTAGAAATACCAATGTCAGAGGCTTTTGTTAAAAATGTCGTGATAAGTTCCAATTAATTAAATTTATAATTTATTCCAAAACTTAATATAAAATCAGTATCTTCAAAATTTAAATTAAGAACACCATTAAATCTTTTATCTTTATCTCTTATATATGATATACCATAATTTAATCTAAAACCATTTATGTAATTACTAACTTTTGGATGTAAATAAAGAAAAAAAGAATTTCTTTCTTCAGGATTAGTTACTTCAAAATATGTTTTAATACCTATCCAATAATCAGCAGGTACTTCTTTTCTATCGCTATTATCAATAGTTAAACCAAGTCTCAATGCATCATTTGGAATCCATGCACCAACTTCAAGTTGATTATAATTTTTTTGATAAAAACTTAAATTCTTTGATACTGATATATATTTATTAAGGGATTTAAAAAATGAAGTATCTTTCTTAAAGATGTTATATTTTTTAATTGTTGAATCAATTTGACCAAACGATATGAATGGTGTAAGTAATAGTATTAGTAGTATCTTTTTCATTAGAATTTTAAGTCATTTAACGAATCTAACCTTCTATAACCTACGTTATGTTTTAAGTTATAGGGTTGTGTCATTAAATAGCATGCAACTCCTATGTTTGCTTTATTTATTTCATAAAAATTTTCAAAACAATCATCAATAAAGATATCAATGTTATTTTGTTTTATAAATGATACTTTTGATTTACCACTTGTTGTAATTACTTTCTCACATGGGAAGTCATTGATTGCTAACCACTCTTCAGTCCATTCAGTAGGGATACTTCTACTTGTAACATATAAAGCAGGTTCAAATGGTAATTCACTACCTTTGATTAAAGGTTTTAGATTCAACCAAAATTGTTTGTCTTTTTTGACTTTTTCCCAAAGAGATTGCCATTCATAAGGAAAATTCCAATGAGGCTGAGAAAAAACCCAATTAGTATATTTATCATTTTTACATAAACCTTCTTTCTTTGCTAGTTCAACAAAAGAACCTGAAAAATCTGCTAACACTCCATCAATATCTAAACCAATACGAGGTGTATTTAAATATGGATGAAGTCTATCATCTCCTTGTGGATAAACTCTATAGTAGGTCCTAAGAAAAGCAGCATTGGTTAAGATGTGGTCAATATGCATACAACCACTTTCAGAATCATTATCTTCACCATTTTTGAATGCAAGCAAATGTCTTTCAAGTGAATCAATAACTGTTGACCATTTCATTCCAAGTCTCCAATTATTTGCTCCTGTAATTACTTGTGTATTATCACCTTCATGGACTCCTTTCTCTGTACGAATAATGTTTCCATCATTATCTAAGAAATTAGTGTAGGTGTATTTGTTAGCACCATAGGTTAATACATCACCAATACCTTCTGATGCATCAGTTGGTATTAAACCTAATCTGTTTTTGTTTGTGTTATAGCGAAGTCCGTTTCCTTTTTCCATATTAATTAAAAAATCTATCATCACAAAAAATTGGTGTCATTTCTCCAACATAACCACCTGCTACATTAAAACCAAAATGTTCTAATGCATCGTCATATTCCATTCCTTCTCCCATAAGAATTTCAATAATTCTTTTTACTGAATAAATAACACGATTTGTTACTTCACATATTCCAATGATAGCATTATCAAATCCATCAGCAAACATAAATGTTTCATCAGGCATTCTATCAATAATAACTTCTCTTTTATTCATATTAATTTGCACCAAAACCAATTTTCCTTTCTTTCTTTTCGGAATTATCTTTCTGTTCCAAGTTGTAGATTTCTGCAAGTGTCATTGCTGAATCTGTAACAAATTCTTTTCCAAGTTTTTCTAGTAACTTGTTAGCTTTTTCAACTGAAAGTTTTTCAAACTTATAATTGGTTGTGATTCTTCCTTTTCTTAAAAGTGCTTTATCAATCTTATCAATTGCTGTATTGAAAGTACAAACAAATTTAAGTTCAAGGAAATCACCCATAAGACCATCAGTAAGATTTAGAAGATTACTAATTCCTCTATTAGAAAGTGTTAATTCTCTTGATGTTAGGATTTCTTCAGCATCTTCAATGATAATAATTGATTTCTTATGGTCTTTAAAGAAGTGTAGAAAAGATGGGTCACTCAAGAAATGAATATGTTCATTTGGAAAATAGATTACTTTTTTCTTTTCCTTGCATAGTTCTGCAATTAGATATCTAATGTAGTGAGTTTTACCACATCCAGGGTCACCATGAAATAAACAAAGACTTGTACCACCTTCTTTTAATGATTCAATAATTAATTTATTTTCCTCTTGAAAATTATCATTGTAATTATCTTCAATTGAAATAAGATATTTATCAGGAATTTCATTGAAATGAAGATATGGTCCACCATTATTCATAAAAAGATTAAAACCTATTTTATTTTTCTCTCTAAATTCATATGGTTTGAATGCTTCAATACATTCTTTAGTTAACTCTTCAATATAATTGATTTTTTTATCATAAAGTATTTCAAGTCTGATTTTATCAGTTGTTATATCAAATGATAATATCATTTTATCAACTAATTCATATATTCTAATTGCATACCCTGATTTATCATAAGAATGTTTACAATTTAATCTTACATTATTATTAAATGATAATTTTTCAATTATATTTACTATTTCTTCTAGCTTATCTTCTTCAATTTCAATTGTAAATTCTTTTACAATAGTATTGGGTATAAGACCAAAATTTTGATTATAATGTAGTCTTATTACTGATTCATTTGTGACATCAGGTGAAAAAATATCCATGAAGCGTCTTTCCATATTTCAAATATACAACTTTATTAAAAATTATTGGAAATTTTTATTATAAATTCTAAATGTTCTTCAGAAATATTTTGCCCTTCAGCCTGAAGAAATTGCTTTAGCACATTTTTCAATATTTGAATTTTAGCATTGTATTTTTCATTAACATCCATATTATCAACACGTTGTGTTTCATCAAATGTTTTTAATACATTATCAAGGTCAATACCTGAAGCATTACAAAAGTGTTCTAATCTGTTTATTATTTCAATCATGAATAAAAATACGATTTTTGTTTTTATTTTTTCAAAAATTACTATTTACAAATAAAATATAATCATGCAAAAAGTTATATCTAAAAAAGAGATAAAAGAAACCATTTCTAATAAAAATGTACTGAATGAAAAGTCACTAAGATTTAGAGAATTGCGAGAATTAAGTGAAGGTTTACAAAACTACGATGAATCACAAGAATTAGATGAAAGTTGGGAACGACTGAAATATCTAGCTGCAAGATATTTACCAAGTTATAAAGTTGGTGATAGAATTTTAGGTGGAGCAGAAGAAAGAAGAAGAATGCAGCAAGAGATTCAAAGAATCATGGATAATGAGGCTGAAGGTTTTTTAACAGCATTAGATGCTGACATTCAAAATAATAATCCAGAATTTCCAAATAATCAAAGAAAAGAAGATTTTTTAAGAAGTGTTTTAGGTATATCTGCTGTTTATGATTCAATTATTGCAGCAACACAAAGACAAAATAATCCTATTACGGCTGAACAAGCAAATGAATATATTGATAATTTAAGAAAATATGTAAATTATATGATGAGTTATAAACTTAATCGTACAATTTATAGTACAATGAATGAAAATTATAATGAATCAGATGATATTCAAC
>Ga0315909_10005258_pt1 | contig 14938 bp, 15 predicted proteins | sample LakEriMetagenome_11_FD_203527 | JGI IMG/M metagenome (GOLD analysis project Ga0315909, IMG submission 203527) | Freshwater fungal communities from buoy surface, Lake Erie, Ohio, United States - Buoy 2 MA125 | ecosystem: Environmental > Aquatic > Freshwater > Lake | place: USA: Lake Erie, Ohio...
TCAGTCCTTTTTTTAAGATCTAGTGGGTAAAGACTACGGGGCTACTCTGTTCACAACCCAAGCATCTGCTCGATTTAACACTGAGCGGCCCATAAAGCCTGGATCCGCTAACTCAAAGCGCAGTCGATCATGCAATCTGGATCGAGCACCCTGCCAAAACTCAACTGAGCTTGGTCTTACTAAATATCCACCCCAAAATGGTGGTGCTGGAATTTGATCAACATCTTTAAATTCTGCCTCTAATTCATTCACTCTGTTAGCAATCACATCTCTACTAGTAATAGTTTCGGATTGTGGGCTAGCCCAAGCTCCGATTTGAGAGGACCTAGCTCTGGTTGCGAAATATTCTTCAGTTTCAACACGGGATACTTGCTCAACCTCACCAATGATTTGAACCTGACGGTGCAGTTGTAGCCAAAGAAACGAAATAGCAACTTGAGGGTTTTGTGACATAGCCTCGGCTTTTGCACTTTGGGTATTAGAGAAAAATACAAACCCACGTTCATCAACCAACTTACAAAGCACCGTTCTAGTTTTGGGCTGGGCAGTTGTTGATGCGGTTGCCAATACCATCGCATTAGGTTCAGGTAGCTCGGCCTCAATTGCTTCGGTTAGCCAAGTTTGAAATTGCTGCATCGGTGTTGGCAATAACTGTGACTCGTGCAACCCTCTTGTTTCGTAGCTGACCCGGAGGTCATTTAGCCAGTTGGCATCTTTCATGGCCTAATTCTTATGCCAAGAAGCATTTATGCAGGTTGGGTGGGTAAGTTTGGCCACAATAAATTTGAGAGAGTGAGCCCTAGGTGTCTGACAGCATCAAGATTCCAGCCGAATTACTACCAACTGATGGTCGCTTTGGTGCAGGCCCAAGCAAAGTTCGTAAAGAACAAATCAGTGCTATCAACAATTCGATCATGGGCACTTCTCATCGCCAGGCTGCGGTTAAATCCCAAGTTGGCAGGGTTAGAGATGGTCTAAGTCAATTCTTTAAGTTGCCAGATGGCTATGAAGTGATTTTAGGTAATGGTGGCTCTACTGCATTTTGGGATGCAGCCACGTTTAATCTAATTGACAACAAGGCACAATTCTTATCTTTTGGTGAGTTTGGTGCCAAATTTGCATCTGGCACCAAAGCAGCTCCACATTTAGCTGATCCAGAAATTCTAAGCAGCAACCCAGGGGATGCACCAAATTTCCAACCAGATGACAGCATTGATACCTATTGCACTCCACACAATGAAACTTCAACTGGTGTGGCAATTGAAATTAAGCGCCCAACAGATTCAGGTTTAATGGTGGTAGATGCAACTAGTGCTGCTGGTGGGTTAAATGTTGATGTTTCTCAATTTGATGTTTATTACTTTGCACCCCAAAAATCATTTGGGGCAGATGGTGGTTTGTGGCTAGCAATTGTTAGTCCAAAGGCAGTTGAGCGAATTGAGCGTCTAGCCAAAGATCGCTGGACACCAGCATTTCTTGATTTAGGAATTGCGCTCGAAAACTCTCGAGCAAATCAAACCTATAACACACCTGCGGTTGCCACCATATTGATGATGGCTGAACAACTTGATTGGTTCAACTCACAAGGTGGATTAGATTGGTGTGTTTCTAGAACAACTGATTCAGCAAACCGCATCTATGGCTGGGCTGACCAATCAAATGTGGCAACCCCATTTGTGAGCAAGCCAAACTTAAGGTCGAATGTGATTGCCACAATTGATTTTGATGAAAAGATTGATGCCACTGAGATAACTAAAGCACTTAGAGCCAATGGCATTTTAGATGTTGAGCCATATCGCAAACTTGGGCGTAATCAAATTAGGGTGGCTATGTTTCCAGCAATTGAGCCTACAGATGTTAGTAAGTTAACTCAGTGCGTTGACTACGTGATTGAAAGACTCTAAAAAGTAATAATTGCGTTAACTAGTGGTGCAGCAATCAGCACAAACAGCACCAACAAGGTGATGATTCTTCTAGTTCTGGCATTCATTAGACCCAACCTTAATTGAACATCCTCTAGAATGCCGTTATGGCCCAAGATCCACTAAAAGTTGATGGTTATTACTTTGTGCTAGCGCTACTAGCCCTATTCACTCTCGCCGCCATAGTCACATCTTTAGGTTTCATGGAGCAGTATCAAACGGTTGCATTAAATCTAGTTGCGGTGGGATTGATAATTTCTAGTGTGTTGACTCTTCGTCGTCGCCGTCAACGTTAAGCCCTTGGTCATAGGTGTCGTCATAAACTAAATCTAGGCTTGGCACTTGAGCTTCCACTACATCAGTTTCGCTATGAGCCCCACATCCAAAATTCAGCGCCACCACTTTGCCATCTGCAGGAGATAGCGCATTAGTGCAAGCTCCAAATGCTGAACCCAAAGATCCAGCAAGTGGCAGATAGAAACCACAACTTGAGCAATTGGCCTTGGCCACGCGAGCCATGATTGAGCTCCCTGCAAATTCACCTTGACTCCACCTAGTGGCTGCTAACTCTCGGCCTTCTTGAGACAAGATGCGCTCGCGGCCAAGGCCTAAAGACCACCAAAGTGGTTTTAGGCTTGAGGTGTCTTCTAATACTGATTCCTCTTCAACACCGGCATAGCCGGCAGTTAGTGCTGGATCAACTGCTCGATAAGGCAGCTCATCACCAATTCCAACATCGCCTGCTTCCAAGCGTTGTGACCAAGGAATCCAGGCAGGTGCTATCAATGCTGTTTCACTTGGCACCATTGCAACTTCATCAATAGTTAGATGATCTTGATCTAACCAAGAAAGCATCACTACCCAAGTCCAACTCTTATAGCCAGGCATTAAAGAATCAAAAGTGATAACTGCTGTTGATTCACTAGTTGGCTCAGTTGAAATATAGGTGCCAACATGTGCTTTATCTGTAACTTCATGAAGTGCAGCTCGAGCTAAGTCTGGGTCAATTTTGAAAGTTAGTTTAGGTATTGGTTTAACAACTTTTGGAATAGTTACTGTTTCAACTTGTACTGGTGCAACTTCAATAACCTTAGGGGTTTCAACAATTGTCTCTACAGCTTCTGGTTCAGTTACAACTTCAACAACCTGCTCTGTTTCTGGCTCAGCAGTTTTGCCTAAGTTTAATTTAACTCGGCGGTTACGATTTTTTAACCGTGACATATTTAGATATCTAGATCGTTAGCCACAGCACGCAGCACTGATGCAATCTTTTGACCATGATTGCCATCTGGAAACTTTCCTCTGCGCAAACCGTTAGAAACGCTATCCAATAATTTGATTAGATCTTCAATAATGATTGCCATGTCATCTGCAGGTTTGCGCTGACCCTCAGCAATGCTTGGTATTGGATCAACTATCAGCACATTCAATGCTTGACGACCACGACGACCATCTGCCACACCAAATTCAAGTTTCATGCCAGGCTTAACCACCACACCTGCTGGAAGTGCGTTGGTGTGCACGAATACGTCTTCGCCGTCATCAGACGTTATGAAGCCAAATCCACGCTCGTGGTCGTACCACTTGAGTTTGCCGGTAGGCATTGCAAATCTCCTTGATCAAGTTGCAGTTAAGCAGGGTAAATCTAGCGGGCTGCTAGCCAGCCTTGGAACCAATCCCGAAACTCGGCTAATCCCCCGTAGAGCACCACGTCTGCCCCAGTTTCCAAGAGCTCAGCTGCACTAGTTGGCCCTGTTGGCACCGCCACGCACAAGGCGTTAGCCACCTTGGCACCTTTCACATCTCCTGGGTGGTCGCCCACATAAATCTGAGCCCCAAATTCTTTAAGTGAGATTCCTTTTTCTTCTGAGAATACTTCTGCCACAACATCTTCATCTTCAAAAACAAATCCCGCAGCTTTTAATGCACCAATTGCAGTTATGCCTTGTTTAGCAGTTACCACCACAACTCGACCACCAGCATCTCTAACAGCTTGAACGGCATCGATCGCACCTGGCATGGCTTTCGTTTTAGGCACTCCATGAACTCGGTAATGCGCCCGGTAAGCCGCTAGCAATTCTTCTGGGTCGTCATCTGGAACCAAGGTTGGCAGCACTAATGGAAATGGCATTCCAATAGTGTCTCTAATTGCCTGGGGGTCAACGCTTTTACCCCGCTCTTGAACCACGGCAACTAATGAGTCCACGATGGTGTCAACGCTATCTATCAAGGTCATATCTAAATCGAAGCCGACTGTAATCATTGGAGCATCCTAGGGGGAGTAGATTAGGCAGAATGTCCAATCAAGTAATAGACGCTCGAGCCCTGTTAGTAAGTTCGCTACGCGCACTAACAGATACCGAGATGATGCATCTGCTGCGCGAGCGCCCCGACCTATTACACCCAATACCTCCCGACATCGAGCGACTTGCTGCTCGAGCAGTTTCACCATCAAGTGTTTCTAGAGCATTAGATCGAATCAATAGATCAGCACTGCAAGTTGCTGAAGCACTTGCAGTGCTACCAAAACCAGTTTCAATAAATCAGTTAGCAACTGCGATGGGTTCAACAACTAAGTCCATTCCACTAAGCATTAAACATGCAGTTGCTGGTTTGCGAAAAATAGGTTTGATTTATGGCGAAGACAACAATTTGCTAACCCCAGATTCACTTGTTGATGTGGTTGGTATGTATCCGTGTGGATTAGGGGGCTCAGCTAGTAACCATGTTGAAGCCAGTGTGCTCGCCGCCAATCCTGCAAAACTAAAAAAACTATTGGCAACTGCTCCTGAAGAAGCCCAATTCATCATCGAGAAATTATTGTGGGGAATTCCAGTTGGGAAGGTGGCTGATGCCAATCGTCACATAACTATTGAAACCGCCAAGACTCCAATTGAATGGCTGTTAGCCCATGGTGTGATTGTGGCAACTGGGCCTGAAAGCATCATGCTGCCTAGAGAGATCGCTCTAGAACTTAGAGAACAGAAACTATTTAAAGAATTAGATCCAGGTGCTCCAGAGGTCACCCCAGACACATCTAGCAAAGTTGAGATAGCCAATCGCGCCGGCGGCGAGATTGGCTATCGCCTAGTTCGTCTTGCTGAACAATTATTAGATGCTTGGTCAGTAACACCCCCACCTGTATTGCGCTCTGGTGGTCTAGCCGCTAGAGACTTAGCTAAAACTGCTGAACTTCTCGATGTTGATGAACAAACAGCAGCACTACTAGTAGAGATTTGTTTCGCAGCAGGATTAATTGCCACAGATGTTTACAAAGAACCTGCCTGGGCGCCAACTACTGCTTTTGATTTATGGCGCATTAAAGATGTGAGTGTTAAGTGGGAGAGCTTGATCCTGGCTTGGTGGCATAACTCACGGGCTTTGTTCTTAATTGGTGAGAAAGATGAAAAAGGTGATCGAGTTAATGCCTTGCAGCCTGGACTGGACCGAGTTGGATTACCAATTGTTGATCTTAGATCTTTAACTATTGAAGCCTTAGTGTTTGGATCAAACAACGCCGAGCAAATAGTGGATTGGATTCACTGGCATAGACCAAGGCGGGATCGAAAGACAATTCACAAATTAGTTACAGCAACTATTTATGAAGCTGAGTTTTTAGGTATTACCGGCATGGGTTTACTAACCAATGCCGGTAAACAGCTACTGCACCACACCGAAATTGAAGGATACCTGGCCGAGTTTCTGCCAACACCAATTGACTACATCATGATTCAAGCAGATCTAACTGCAATAGCGCCTGGACCATTGCAGGTTGATATTGAGCGTGAGCTCAATTTGATTGCTGAAATTGAAAGTAGAAGTGCTGCAACTGTTTATCGCTTTGATGAAGCCAGTATTCGTAAAGCATTAGATGCTGGCAAAACTGTAGATGCGGTTAAGAAGTTTCTAAAGAAGATCTCTAAAACAGAAGTTCCTCAACCACTCACCTATCTAATTGAAGATACTGCTCGCAAACACGGTGCACTTAGGTTGGGTTACGCACCAACATATTTGCGCTCCGAAGATCCTGGCTTACTAGATGCCTTGATGAAAGATGTCCGCGTAACCGCTTTACACCCAGTTCGAATTGCACCAACCGTGGTTGTGTTTCAAGCAGATCCAGAAGAGTCTGCAGCTATCTTGGGTCAGTCTGGCTATATTGCAATGTTGGAGTCGCCTGATGGAACAGCACTAATTAGAGCCAGACAAAAGCGCAGAGTGGCCTTGGAAGGCCACTCGAATAAATTAGAACATCCTTCAGATGAAGTGTTGAGTTCAGCAGTAGCGGCACTTCGTCAAGGTGATGCTGCAGCCCCATCTGCTAGACCTAAAAACGCCGTTCGGTTAACCACTGCTGAGACTGTTGGTGTGCTCCGTGAAGCTGTTGCCAACAAAGCCAAAGTTTGGATTGGTTATGCCAACGAAGCCGGCCGAGAAGTTGAGCATGTGGTGCAACCAATTCGACTCAATGCCGGGAAGCTCACCGCCTTTGATCAAAGATCTGCCAAAGTTGGTGATTTTTCGATCGCTCGAATCACCATGATCGCGATCATGAGTGAATGAGGGGTAGCGTTAGCCCATGGTTGACCTAAAAGCAGTGCTGCAGGATATGCAGACTCTGATTGAAGTTGAGTCACCAAGTGAAGATCTCAAAGCCTGTTTAGATGTAGTAATAACTGCTAATCAGATATTAGAAAATAGATTAGGCAGTAAAGGTAAATTGATTGAAGTTGCTGGTCGCACCCATTTGTGGTGGGGCTCTGATACCCCACAAGTTTTATTACTAGGTCACCTAGACACAGTTTGGCCGTTAGGCAGCATTAGCGAGATTCCATTCAATGTGGCCAGTGACAAATTAACTGGCCCTGGTTGTGTCGATATGAAGTGTGGTGTGGTGCAAGGAATTCATGCCATCAAATTAGCCCTCGATCCACGAATCGCCCTGCTGCTAACTACCGATGAAGAAATAGGGAGCAAAACTTCAAGAGCATTAATTGAAAAAGCGGCAGCCTCAGCAAAAGGTTGTTTAGTTTTAGAGTGTGCCCAAGATGGTGCACTAAAGATTGCTCGTAAAGGAACTTCGGATTACAAAATAATTGCTCATGGTTTAGCCTCTCACGCAGGACTTGAGCCTGAAAAGGGAATCAATGCTGGTGTTGCTATCTCTGAAATAGTTTTGAACATTCAAAAAATAGCTAACTTAAATTTAGGTACAACTGTTACACCAACCGTCATTCATGCCGGCACAACTACTAACACTGTGCCTGCTAAGGCTGAGTTAAGTATTGATGTTCGAAGTTGGAGCATTGCTGAACAACAGCGAGTAGATTTAGAGGTTAGAAAAATAACATCCACTGTTCCAGGTATCAAGATTGAGGTTACTGGTGGAATTAATCGCCCTCCAATGGAAAAATCGATGTCTGAGTCTCTTTATCAGTTAGCAACTGAAGTAGTTAAAGACTTAGAGTTGGAATCAATTGGTGCAGCCGAGGTGGGCGGTGCAAGTGATGGCAACTTTACGGCTGCTTTGGGCACCAAAACCATTGATGGTTTAGGTGCCGTTGGTGCTGGCTCTCATGCCAAGACTGAGTGGGTTTCTGTTACAGATATTGAACCTAGGGTTAAGTTGTTAGCTGGAATGATCTCCAAACTGCTCAACTAACCAATCTTTGAGATAATACGCAGTCAACTTAAAACTAAAGCAGGAGTCTTGTGACCAACGGGCCATTAATCGTACAAAGTGATCGAACTCTTCTATTAGAAATAGATCATCCACTTTCAGATGAAGCCCGAAAAGCGATTGCACCTTTTGCTGAATTAGAGCGCGCTCCTGAACACATTCACACCTATCGCATTACCTCGCTGGCACTTTGGAATGCCCGCGCAGCTGGCCATGATGCTGAGCAAGTTATTGACTCATTAATCAAATATGCGCGCTATGCAGTTCCACACGCATTACTTGTTGACATTGCAGAACAGATGGGTAAATACGGGCGACTAAGAATTGAGAACCATCCAAACCATGGCTTAGTGCTATCTACCACTGATCGCCCAGTATTAGAAGAGATACTAAAGAACAAAAAGGTAGCTCCGCTGCTGGGTAAGCGAATTGATGATGAAACCGTAATTGTCTTTCCTTCGGAGCGTGGCAGCTTGAAGCAAGCCCTATTAAAAATTGGCTGGCCTGCAGAAGACTTTGCTGGCTATGTTGATGGTGAAGCCCACCCAATTGAGTTAGTTGAAGATGATTGGCAGATTCGAGAATATCAAAAACATGCTGTTGACTCTTTCTTTCATGGTGGGTCTGGCGTTGTGGTGCTGCCATGTGGTGCTGGTAAAACAATTGTGGGTGCAGCAGCCATGGCTAGATCAAAAGCCACAACCCTTATCTTGGTAACCAATACAGTTTCAGCCAGACAATGGCGAGACGAACTACTTAAACGCACCACTTTGACTGATGATGAGATCGGTGAGTATTCAGGTTCCAAGAAAGAGATCAAGCCAGTCACAATTGCTACTTATCAAGTAATGACTACCAAGAAAAAAGGCGAATACGCACATCTAAATGTCTTTGATTCCAAAGACTGGGGCTTAATCATTTACGACGAAGTTCACCTACTTCCAGCCCCAGTGTTTAGGTTCACAGCTGATATTCAATCTCGCAGAAGATTGGGCTTAACTGCAACTTTAGTTAGAGAGGATGGCCGTGAAGGCGATGTGTTTAGCCTGATTGGCCCTAAACGCTTTGATGTTCCGTGGAAAGAGATGCAAAACCAGGGCTATATCGCCCCTGCTGAATGTGTTGAAATTCGTGTGACACTAGATGAGAACGAAAGATTTAATTATGCAACTAGTGAAGACACAGATCGCTATCGAATTGCAGCCAGCACCCCTGAGAAGATCAAAACTGTTGAGCGGCTCTTAGAAAAACACGCTGGTGAGCAGATCTTGGTTATTGGTCAGTATTTGGAACAACTCCATCGACTCTGCGATGACCTTAAAGCACCGCTAATTACTGGTGAAACCCCAATTAAAGAACGCCAAGAGCTTTATCAGTTGTTTCGAACCGGTGAGATCAATGTTTTAATTGTTTCTAAAGTCGCAAACTTCTCTATTGATCTACCTGAAGCCACAATTGCAATTCAAGTATCTGGCACCTGGGGCTCTAGACAAGAAGAAGCTCAACGGCTTGGTCGCATTCTGCGACCAAAAGCAGATGGCCGATCAGCCACCTTCTACACAGTAGTTACCAGAGATACCGTTGATGCTGACTTTGCGGCTCACCGCCAAAGATTCCTAGCCGAGCAAGGCTATGCCTACCAAATAGTTGATGCTGAATCTGTTTAATAAGTTTGCTACAAACTAAAGAGGTGGGGATTTCTCCCCACCTCTTTAGTTTGTAAGACTTTTTTGATTTAGAAATCCATATCTCCGCCACCTTGAGGGGCAGCAGCAGCCTTTTCTGGCTTATCTGCAATTACTACCTCAGTGGTTAAGAACAAGGCTGCAATGGATGCTGCATTTTGTAATGCAGATCTAGTTACCTTGGCTGGATCAATGATGCCGTGCTTAAACATGTCAACATATTCACCAGTTGCAGCATTCAAACCTTCACCAGGTTTTAGGCCACGAACGCGCTCCACTACAACGCCACCTTCAAGGCCAGCATTGATAGCAATCTGCTTTAGTGGGGCTTCAACCGCTAACTTCACAATGTTGGCACCAGTTGCTTCATCACCTTCAAGCTTGAGTTTGGCGAATGCCTTCTCGGCGGCTTGCAAAATTGCAACACCTCCACCAGGAACAATTCCTTCTTCAACTGCAGCCTTAGCGTTACGAACCGCATCTTCGATGCGGTGCTTGCGCTCTTTGAGCTCAACTTCAGTAGCTGCTCCAGCCTTGATAACTGCCACACCGCCAGCCAATTTGGCTAGACGCTCTTGCAGCTTCTCCTTGTCATAATCAGAATCACTCTTTTCAATCTCGGCTCTAATCTGGTTAACACGGCCTGCAATCAAATCGGCAGCACCAGCACCTTCAACGATAGTTGTTTCATCTTTGGTTACAACTACTTTGCGAGCACGGCCAAGAAGTTCTAGCCCAACTGAATCTAGCTTCAAGCCAACTTCTTCGCTAATAACCTGTCCACCAGTCAAGATTGCAATGTCTTGCATCATCGCCTTGCGGCGATCACCAAAGCCTGGGGCTTTAACGGCCACTGACTTAAAGGTGCCACGAATCTTGTTCACTACCAAAGTTGATAGGGCTTCACCTTCAACATCTTCAGCAATAATTACTAGTGGCTTACCTGACTGCATTACTTTCTCTAGTACTGGCAGTGCATCTTTAATAGAAGAGATCTTGGAATTTGCAAGCAAGATATAAGCATCTTCAAGCACTACTTCCATACGCTCAGCATCTGTTACAAAATATGGTGAGATATAACCCTTATCAAAGCGCATGCCTTCAGTTAGCTCTAGTTCCAAACCAAAAGTATTGCTTTCTTCAACAGTGATCACACCTTCTTTACCAACTTTGTCCATGGCCTCAGCGATCATCTCACCAATAACTGGATCAGCGGCAGAAATTGATGCAGTGGCTGCGATCTGTTCTTTGTTCTCGACCTTTTTAGCCATAGCTAACAGTTCTTCTGAGATGGCAGCAGTTGCTTTCTCAATGCCACGCTTGAGTGACATTGGGTTAGCACCAGCAGCAACGTTGCGAAGTCCTTCACGAACTAATGCTTGGGCCAACACAGTGGCAGTGGTTGTGCCATCACCTGCAACATCATCAGTTTTCTTGGCTACCTCTTTAACTAGCTCGGCACCAATCTTTTCGTATGGATCTTCTAGTTCAATTTCTTTAGCGATGGAGACACCATCGTTAGTGATGGTTGGTGCTCCCCACTTCTTTTCTAATACAACATTTCGACCCTTTGGGCCAAGAGTCACCTTGACTGCATCAGCCAAGATATTCATGCCACGCTCAAGAGAGCGACGAGCTTCTTCATCAAACGCAATTATTTTGGACACTTCAGTAATTCCTCCGGTTATCACTCTGGGGGTTAGAGTGCTAATTCCAAGGGTAAAGGGCAGTTAGCACTCGGTCAAACGGAGTGCTAACCCAGAGGCTATTTTGTGAGGAAAATCAGGCTACTGAGCCAGAAGATCTGCCAGTCTGGCGAGTTCCCCGCTGGCGACGCAGTCGGCGGACCAGCAGCGGCTCATGGGCCTCAGCGGCTGGCTGATCTATCAGTTCGTTTAATTGTTGGTAGTAATAGGCAGGTTCAATGCCAAATAGTTCTCTAATGGCAGATTCTTTAGCACCAGCAAAGCGCCACCACTCTCGTTCAAACTCGAGTATGCGCTGATCGCGTTCAGTTAGTTCTTGGTAGTGGAAATCTTCGAGGGCACTCATAGTGGTCAAATACTAACTTTGTTCCAGGTAAAGAAGGGAAAAACACGCTCTTAGCCGTGAAAAACATCCATGGTTTGATCTGCAACTCTAAATACCACGGGCCTGCCCATCATGTATAGGCGACTGCGAACACTCAGTTTCGCTGTTTCCCCGTCTTTGAGAGTGGTGCTTACTATTCGGGATGCTCTTGAGTTTAATTCTAACGAGTGCTTTTCGTGCTTGTTGAGCTTTTCCCCACTTAAACCCGAAACTCTAGCTTTTAATTTAACTTTTTTCTTAGTTGGGTTTACAAATGCAAATTGATAGGTGGCTGGCCCGCGAAGGACGTGTTGCAAATTATAAGTTCTTGGAACAAATCCACTTTGACCGAGCATTTCAAAATCGTTTTTATCAAGTGCTGTGGCATCAAGATTACCGTGAACGTAGCCTTTGACTTGCAAGCCCTTATATTCATATCCTGTGTAGCCTCGATCAGCAAGGTAACCATTTTGATTACTCAGCCAACTCACTGTTTTGCTATGAAATATAGAAAATGTTCCTAGGTCTCTTTCGCCAAACAACTCACTGAGCTTGATAGTCGTGCGACCCTGAGCTGGTAAATTTATATCCCTTCTGCTGACTTCACGACCATCTGGATCAAAAAAGACAAATTTAGCTGTTTCGTCAGTGATTCGATTGTCTCCTTCAACAATTCCCCGAATATTCAAAAGTTCAAACTCTGTATTCCAATCATTTCCTCCCCTAATCAGAAATAAATCACTAATGACTGCCGTAGAGGAGCGAGGCTTCTTTGTTATCCCCCTTGGAATAAAGATTAAAAACTTAAGCCTGCGAGCTACTCGTTCCCTACTAAGATTCTTGATCTTAATTATTATTCCTTTCTCAAAGTTTGAAACCAATTCGTCTTAAGTTCAGATTGTACTTTCCGTCTATCACCAAACAACGAAAAGCTACCAGGAGGAAGTGTGTGCTCCAAGCTCAGCATGTTCCCATCTTTCCCGACCCCAAAACCAAAAGGAACGCCAGCTATTGATCGACAAATAAAAACGGGTAAGTCAGTTGGTTTGAAGTTAAATTCATCCAAAGGGATCATGGAAACCGAATTAGTGGATATCTGACTTGTACCCACAAACCTTCGGGAATAGCTCTCATAAATCTCTATTTCTGCCGTTTCGATTATTGGATTGTCTCTTAAATTGAGAACAAGCAAGAAATTCTCCACATTTCGGAACTGAATAAATGGGTGAAAAGTTATTAAAGATGCCCTGTCAGGTAAAGGTGGATCTATCTCTCCTTGATAACTGACTTGAGTATCTCCTCGTTTGAATCCAGTAGATACTCGCCAGTTTGGAATTTCAGTAGACCAAGTTTTCTCTTTGGGTAAGAAATCTAACTCACCTGCCAAATAATCATCTGCAGCGTATAGCACAGCTAAACCTGAATTCACCTTATTTTTTGAAATAGAATCAGTGTCTATTAGAAAAGAATCCCCATATTTCACAGTTTTGATAAATTCAGACTTCCACTTACTTCCATCACTCCAAAGAATGTGAAGCTGCTTATCTCTCTTGTCTGTGCGCTCCCAATTATTTGGCCCCAAGTATAGGCTTTCGGCCCACCCAATGAAACCTGGGATGCTCATCAGTGGAAAAAACATGAATGGAGTCTACAGAGATCACTGTTGGCATTCAAGTTCGTTTCAATTCAACAGTAATTCTCTTGTATGATTTATTGATGAACGTGTTTGGATTATTCCTAAGGCTGAGAGACTCTCTTTTCTTCAGAACCGCCAAAGCCATTAGCAATTCAAGGTGGGGGAAGTCGAAGACCTTTCAAAACGAAGAGCAACAGAATCTTCTCTTTGAAGACCTAGGGCTAGACAGAAATTCTGGAATCAAACACCTAAACAAAACTTTGGCATCTTTAGGAAGATCCGCTTATTCTGAGATGTCAGGAATGTGGAGCGAACACTTAGTTCTGTTTGCCACATTAGCAATTTCTGCAAAAGAAGTAAGTCGCATTTTAGAGATTGGTACTTTTCGCGGTGAAACTACAATGATTTTATCTAAACTATTTCCCCAAGCGACAATAACTACTTTGGATTTACCTTTTGAAGAATTTACTACACTAGGCTTGTATGAAAAATCTAGTGGTAATGAATCTTTTTCAGTTATCAAAAGTAGGCGAGATAACTTAGATAGCTGCTCTAATGTTGTGGAGTTGGCAACTTCTTCTGTAGCATTAACTAGAGAGTCGGGGTCTTACGATTTAATCTGGGTTGATGGTGCTCACGGCTATCCTGTTGTTGCAATAGACATCTTGAACGCATACAGGCTAATTAATGAAGATGGTTTGGTCGCCTGTGATGATGTTTATCTTTATCGCAATGGCGGGGATAACATGTACTTCTCTAAAGCGTCTCTAGAGGTGCTAAAAGAACTTCAGGAGAACAACTTAGTTCACCTTACTTTACTTTTTAAACGTATCAATATTAGATTTAATTACTGGAAAAGAGACCAGAAGCGCTTGGGTGTATTCTCAAATAAAGCTGTTATTCCTCCAAATTTGATTTAAAGTATTTAACTCCTGCTGATGCTGCTCGACCAAAGTGAAACCAGATTTCCTCAAGAAATCTTCACAAGGATTCGAATCTGAGTGAGAAACATCAATATTCTCAATGAGTATGGATTCGACACCTTTAAGTATTCCTTCACATCCTTCTAAGACTGCTATTTCCATTCCATCAACATCTATTTTAAGAAAATTTGGACTACTAATTCCGAAAGCTTCACACAAGAAATCAACCCGACAGGCAATCTGATTAATTTGTTTTGGGTTTCTCATGATCTGTTGGTCGTAAGTAAGTGGTTCTTCGATTGAATTGTGTGCCCCACCCCAAAGGAAGTTACTCGGAGACATAAAGAGAGTAGATATTTGATTCTTATTCGACAATGCAAGTGGAAGGAGACTTATGCTTTGGCTTAACCCATTCTCCAGAATATTACGAGCTAATACTTCAATATTTAGAATGGATGGTTCGACCGCATAGACTTCGCATTTACTTCTTTTCGCTGCATATATTGAATAAAGTCCTATATTGGCTCCTATATCCCAAAAGACGCTCCCCTCTGGCATGTTATCAATCCAATCAAGTGTCTCAGGCTCTTTTGTGGCAAAGGTGCTTACGCGATAATGTATAAGCCAATTAGGGGTAACAAACTGCATTTTCGTTAGCTTGTATTGAATTGTTTTTGTCTCACCCAAAAATTTTGAAAGTGCTATAGATGTAATCCTTCTACCTAGAGGGACTAACCTGACAACGTTGAGTAGGGAGAATATTACTTGGGCACTAAAATTAATAGAACTCTTCACTATTCTCTTTATGAAAGACAATCCAAATCCTTCTTTAGCTTCTTTAAGTATTCCTGAGTTAAGCTTTAGTAATGTATCCCACTAATCGTATATTAAGAAAATGCAGTTAGCGGCCTTACCCACTCTGAACGAGCCCCCCGTCAGGATTGAACTGACGACCTACCGCTTACAAGGCGGTTGCTCTACCACTGAGCTAGGGAGGCGCAGAACCAACAAACAGTTCTAAA
>Ga0315909_10005259_pt1 | contig 14937 bp, 9 predicted proteins | sample LakEriMetagenome_11_FD_203527 | JGI IMG/M metagenome (GOLD analysis project Ga0315909, IMG submission 203527) | Freshwater fungal communities from buoy surface, Lake Erie, Ohio, United States - Buoy 2 MA125 | ecosystem: Environmental > Aquatic > Freshwater > Lake | place: USA: Lake Erie, Ohio...
TGCGCAGCTTGTCGCGGAAGGAGAGGAGCTGCTCGTGGCGGCGCGCGCCTTTCACGATTTCCGCGAGGATGCCGCGCACGGTGAAGTCCTGCGTCTCGAAAATCATGCGGCTCGTGCCGATGGCGGCCTCGTGGTGAGCATCGCTCGCGGCGATCATGGGCAGGCCCCGGCGCACGGCGTAGTCGTGGGCCTTTGCGTTGAAGCTGCGGATCGAGATTGCGGCGTTGAAGACTTCGATGGCGTCCACTTTCAGCGTATCGAGCACCTTTTCGCGGATGCCGGCGCGCAGGCGGTCGTATGGGTGTGCGGGGATCGCGAGCCCGCCCGCGGCCTGCACGGCGCGGGCGACTTCGGCGGCGGGCCTGCCTTTCATCTGCGGGAGCACGGTGCCGATGCACAGGAGGTGGCCTTCGGCCGTGGAGACTTCGACGCCGGGGATGACGAGGAAGCCGTCCACGGGTGTGCCGTCGGTGCGCGCGAGGCCGTGGGCGACCATGTGGTGGAAGGCGTCGCAGGTATTGTGGTCGGTGATGGCGAAGCCGTGGAGGCCCTTCGCGCGCGCGCTGGCGATGAGCGCCTCCGGGCTGCTCACTCCGTCGCCGGAATACCACGTGTGGCAATGGAGATCGAATTGGAGCGGCACGCGGGGATGTTGCGCGGGAACGGCGGCGGGATGCAAGTGGCGCGTGAGGGGCGGGGAGGGAACGTTCAACCTTCAACCTTCAACATCCAACGAACGCGCCAGATGGCAGTGTTGGATGTTGGATCTTCCCCCGCCGCTGTCTTGCGCCGTCTTGCGCCTTCCGTTACGTGAGGCGCATGAGCATTGGTTTCAAAGAATGGACGCTGGTATGCGATGCGCTCGGCAGCGGCGCGCAGAGCATCATCATCCGCAAGGGCGGGATTGCCGAGGGGCGCGCGGGGTTCCGATTTGAGCACCCGGAGTTTTTTCTTTTCCCGACGCTCTTCCACGAGCAGGTGACGAAGCTGAAGCTGCCGCCGGACGCCGCGCTGCCTGCGCTGCGTGCGGATGGGCAGCATGAGATCGCGCTGCGTGTGCGGGTGGAGTGGACGTGCGACGTCGTGGAACTCGATGTCGTGCGCAGGCTCGCGCCATGTCACATCTGGCAGGACTCTGAGATCGAGAAGCGATTCCAGTACGAGCTGCCGTCGGCGAAACGTGCAGGCGAGGCGGGCGGGACGCACGGCGTGAGCGTCGCTTTTGTGCGCGTGGAAAAATTGAACGTGCCGTTTGTGTTTCCCGATTCGCCGAAGTTTGGAGGATGCCGTTCGTGGATTCAGCTTCCGGAACTCCCGGCGGGGATCGCGGGCGTGCCCGTGATCGCCGACGGCTTGCATCGCTCGCGGGAGGTGGAGATTCGCGCGTTGCTCGGGTAGCGCGGATCGGAAGGTCACACCTGCGTCGAGGTTTCACGACGGCAATTTTCACAACACCAAAGATTGAGTCGGAACATCGAACCTCGGCCGCTACAGGCGGGACAAACAAGACCCTGTGGCCAACTCAAGCCAAACACATTTGCGCGGCAACCCGTTTCGTCGCTGAAGCGCCGTTCCAGTTCCAGCAGCGTGCATGGACAATCGTTTATCATCGCAGAAAACACTGCGAATGGGGGCTGCGGAGGCATGTCAATACCCATAAACCGCCGAGGGATATCTACAGACCGAGAGGTGACGAATGTGTGTCGCCTGTTACGCTCCGACGCCGCCTGATAGATTCGTGCAAACGACAAGAAAAGCCCTTGCGTCCACCCCTGTTTTCTCCGAAAAGAATTATCATCATTCCTCCCGAGCCCCACCCAGTGTCCCCTTTTACAGCGCAACACAAGCCAGCGGTAAAAATACACGACGTGATAAAATCCCTCTCATTCCAAAAGTCATGAATACAAATCCGCATTTTCTCAAGTTCTCCCGCAAGCAAAAACGCGCAGGTGCCCACCAGAAATCCCGCAAGTTTTCAGCGCTCAGTGGCTCCATTTTGAAGCTTGCGGCCTCTGCCCTCTTGCTCGGTGCTGCCTCGCTTCCGGCGGCGGTCGTATATTGGGATGCCGACGGCACTGCGATCGGCAACAACGCTTCGAGCGGTGCGGGGCTTGGCGGAGCCGGCACGTGGAATGCGTCGAATTCCAAGTGGTGGGACGGGTCAAGCCTGGTGGATGCCGCATTTCCGGGCACGGGAACGGATACCGCGATCTTTACGGGCACGGGCGGAATCGTGCAGTTGGGCAGCGCGATCACCGTCCAGACGCTGACCTTCAACTCCGATGGTTTTACAATCACCGGCGGCACGGGAGGGACGAACGCGCTGACACTCGCATCCAACAATGCCGTCAACGTGAATGTGGCGGGAACGGCGACCGTCAGCGCCGTCGTCGCCGGATCCGGCGGTCTCACCGTGAATAGCACGACGACCGGTACTTTGGCGCTCACCGGAGTGAACACGTACACTGGATTGACCACAGTAAACGCGGGGACATTGTTGGTGACTAGCAGTGGCAACCTCAATAGCGGAAACAATTTGACCGTAGGTGCACTCGGCAAAGCGACCTTTGACAACGGGAGCCAGGATCTCGGCACTGTGCTTAACAGCGGTCGTCTGGACTTCACTGATACGGGCGGCACCATTACGCTGGGGCCGGTGAGCAATGGCGGAAGCGGCATCATGAACTTCGCTGGCGGCACGAATACCCTTGGAGCGGTAACCAACGGCGGTACCATGAACTTCACGGGCGTCGGCGCCACCAACACGCTTGCGTCGCTGACAGGAGCGGGCGCCGCGAATTTCTCGGGCTATACGATCATCACCGGCCAGTTTGACACCGGAACAGCGACGTTCGGAGGCACAGCGGAGATCGGGACTGCGGCCAGTGGAACGCTGTACATGAACGGTTTTCAGAATAAAATTACCACGCTCAATGGAGGCACCACGGTAATCTTCGGTAGTGCGGCCAACTCATACGATCTTCCCATTCCCGTGGACCTGACGGTGCATGATGGAAGCGCGGCGGGATCGATTAGCGGGGACGGGAGCCTGACTGTCACGGGGTCGCTGACCCTCTCCGGAAACAATACATATACGCTAGGAACCACGGTGGACGGCGGCGTGCTTTTGGTGAACAACACGACGGGGTCGGGAACGGGCAGCGGGCTTGTGACCGTAAATAGCGGTGTCGGTCACAAGGGCACGCTGGGTGGCACTGGCAGCATCGGGGGAGGCGTGACGCTTGCCGCCGGCGCGGCTTCTTACGCGCAGGGTGCCTCCCTGAATCCCGGTACTGCCGGCACGGTCGGGACGCTGACGATCAACGGCCCCATCACCACAAACGGGTTTACGACGCTGGGCTTCGATCTCAATACAGCCCAGACGGTCGGATCGAACGTCAACGACGTCATCTTCACCACCACGCTCCCGGTCATCGGCTCCACCACCGCGGTCGCCATCAACACGCTGGGCTCGCTCACCCCAGGCACCTACACGCTGATCAGCGGCTATTCCGGAACCATCGCCAATCTTGCGGGCCTCTCGCTCCTGCCGTTCACCGGGGCGGACACGACCCACTCCGGCACATTGTTGAACAACAGCGGCAATTTGCAGTTGTTCGTGGCCGGCGCGACACCCGCGGGCGCCTATTGGGCTGGTAGCGTGGACGGCGACTGGAACACGCAGGGTCTCACGACAGCGGCCACCAACTGGCGCACCGATGCAACCGGCAACACCGACACCTATGCGCTTCCCGGACCCGCGAGCACGGTTTACTTCTACACGACCACGCCATCGGCGGGTAATCTGACGACGAACAATCTTGCGGCACCGTTTTCGATTGCCGGCCTGAACTTCACCAGCGCGGCCACCAGCGACGTGACCATTGGTAACAGTGGGAGCAACGTGAATACGCTGACTGTCGGGACCGGCGGCATCACCATGGGTAACAACACTGGGAATGACACGATCAATGCGAACGTCGTCCTCAATGGAAGTCAGGCGTGGACTAACAACAGCACCGGAATCAACAAACTGATCGTCAATGGCTCGGCCACCTCGCCGAGCATCACAGGCTCGGGCAATCTGACCGTCGCGGGGGCGGGCAGCACGATCATCAACGCCAGCATCCAGACTGGCGGCACGCTGACGAAGAACGGCGGAGGCACGCTGATACTCACCGGCACCAATAACGTCACCAACCCGTACACCACGACCGCAATCAATGGCGGGACGCTTCAGGTGGGTAACGGCGGCACGACCGGCACCCTCGGCTCCGGAGCCGTGATTCTGAACAACAACGCGACGCTGGCTTTCAACCGGAGCGACAACTATGGCGGTGCGGTGAGCAATAATATCAACGGCGCGGGCGGCGTGACGGTCAACGCTGGCACGCTGGCGCTCACGGGTAGCAATGGCTACACGGGCCCCACCACGCTCAATGGCGGCATCCTAGTCATGACGTCTGCGTCGCAGATCGGTTCCGTGGGATCCATCAATTTTTCCAGTGGCCAGTTGCAGGCTTCCGGGACTTTTGCGTTGGGCAACGCCATTCATGTCACGAGTGCCACCTCAGGCGTCATTGTTGACGCAAACCAGACGCTCACGCTCAATGGCAATCTCACAGGGGGAAATGCACTTGCCAAACAAGGCCCCGGCCTGCTCGTGCTCAACGGCACCAGCGACGCGGCGACGGTTGTCAACGCTGGTTCCGTCAGCGTCACCTCTACGAGCGCCGGTACTAGCCTGACCGTGAATTCTGGGGCCGATGTTACGTTTAACCAGCCTGTGGGAGGTGGAACCTATAGCAATCCCATCAGCGGCGCGGGTGATGTGACGGTCATGGGCAGCCTGGCGCTCGCGGGGGGCAATAATGGTTTCACCGGAACCCTGACCATTGCCAGCACGACAAGTGCCAGCACCGTCACTGTGGCAAGCCCTACCAACCTCGGTGGGTCAGAAGTCCAGTTGACCAGCACGACAACAACCACCCCGGCGACGCTTCAAATTACTGGCGGTGGCACTTATAGCAATCCCATCACTGTCGGCGACGGCATCACTACTGGAGTGACGGGGCTGGTCATCTATTCTGGAAATGTCGCAGTCACGTTTTCCGGCACATTGACCAAGACCGGCACCGCGTTTGAACTTGTCGGTAGTAATTCCTTGGGCGGCACCGTCACGATCACGGGTCAGATTACTGGCAATACCGGCAGCTTGAATTCCGACATGATCTACAATGGCGGCACGTTCAACTTGAATGGTGCCAGTCCTAATACCTATTTCGGCCCGACCTACCTCACCAACGCAGTGACGGTGAATGCGAATAGCGTGGGTGCCCTGCCCACGCTCAATGGCCGGTCACCGGTGTTCATGGATCAAACCGGCAGCGGATCTTCAAACCTGGTGCTTGGCGCCAATCAATCCATTGCCGCGCTGACCGGTGCGACGAGTTCCTCGGTAAACCTCAACGGCAATACCCTCACCATCGGCACCGACTCTGGAAGCACGACCTTCGCCGGCGCTATCTCCGGCGCGGGCGGCCTGATCAAGGACGGTGCCAGCACGCAAGTCCTCTCGGGTTCGAACGCCTCCTACACGGGAACCACGACCGTGCGTGCCGGCGCTCTGGTGCTGGACTACTCGACTAACAATGGGACCAAATTGTCCTCCACTGCAGTCCTCACGCTGGGCTCCGCCACGTTGCAGTTGACCGGAGGCACGCAGACCGAGGTGGTGGGCTCCACGACGATCACCGGGGGGGCGAACGTCATCGGAAACAACACGAGTAGCGCCACCAACGGGGGCGGATCGGCCAACACCGCTTCCAACACCTCCGCCGTGCTACAGATGGCGAGTATCACACGGAATCCCGGAGGTACGGTGAACTTCAGCGGGCAATATATCGCCACCACCAATACCCTCAACAGTCCCACGACCGGTCTCCTCGGTCCGTGGGCAACCATCGGAGGGACCGATTTTGCGATCAACCAGAACAACACGGCGAACGGCTGGATCGTCAAGTACACCGGCTATACGCTTGTGCCAAGGTTGAACGGCACTTCCCAAGTCATTAACGACGGTTCGGCCACTAACGTTCAGATCGTTGAAGGGGCGTCGGGAATTTTGAATCCGATCACCCTCGGGTCCGCAGTAACCACGATCAATACCTTGAATCAGAGCGCCTCCGGCGGAACCAGTGCGGCGACGATTGACCTTGCGGGACAGACGCTGGCGGTGAACGGCATCCTAGCAGGGGCAGGCGGTGCCGGAAGCTTGACGATCGGCACGGGAAGCGGGGCGAACCTCGGCACGTTGAAAGCGGCCACTCCAGGCGGAGAATTGGTCCTGAATAATTATTCAGCCGCAGCCCCTGGCCTGATCATCAATTCCGTGATCGCGAATAACACGTCAGCATCCAGCCTGACCCAGTCTGGCACCGGAACCACGCAGCTCACGGCAGCCAACACCTACACGGGCATGACCACGGTGAACGGCGGCGAACTGGACCTGAACACGGGTGGAGGGCAGGCGATCGCGGGAAATCTCACGGTGAACGGCGGCACGGCGAAGCTGTTGCAGGGAAGCCAGATCAACACGGCCAGCAGCGTGTCGGTAAGTGGCGGCACTTTTGACATCAATAGCAACAGCCAGACGTTGGCGGGAGTGCAACTGACCGGCGGCTCGATCATCGGCACCTCCGGCGTGCTTACCAGCACCGGAACTTTCGACATGCAGAATGGGTCTGTGAGTGCGATTCTCGCCGGTTCCGTAGGTTTGACCAAGACGTCGGACGGCACTGTGACCCTGAGCGCGGCCAATACTTACACCGGCCAGACAAACGTCAACGTGGGAACGCTGACCGTGGGAACCACGGGATCCCTGCTGAACACCACCCAGGTGAACGTGGCCAGTGGCGCGCAGTTTAACGGCAACAACACCGCCACGAATAGCGCCATGCCGGCCACGGCCACAGTGTCTAACAACGGGACGATGAACCTCGCGGGCAGCCAGACGATCGCCAGCATCAACGGCGGCGCTGGAGCAGTGCTCACCCAAGCTCAAGGCAGCACCCTGAATGTAACTGGCGGCGGCACCTACGCGGGCGTAATCAACGACGCCCTCAGCGGTAGCGGCGGCGCCAGCTTGACGGTGAGCGGCAGCACGCTGGCTTTGAACGGGGTCAATGGTTACACCGGGACTACCTACGCCACGGGCGGTGGCACTTTGAACTTGGGTAGCTCCGCGACGCTGGCGACCACTGCGGTGATTGTGGACAACGGCGCGACGTTTCAGGCTGCCAATACTGCCGTGAACAGCGCCATGGCGACAACTGCCACGGTGAACAACAGCGGCGCGATGAGCCTCGCTGGCGGCCAGACGATTCCCTCGCTCAGCGGCGCCAGCACGGGGACGCTCGCTTTGGCGCAAGGTCCCACGGGGACGCTGAACGTGGCAGGCCCTGGCACCACCACCTACGCAGGCACCATTAGCAATGGCAGCACCGGCACCGGCGGTGCGTACCTGACGGTGAGCGGTGGCTCGCTGACCTTGACCGGCGCGAATACCTACACGGGCGTGACCACGGTGAGTGCGGGCACGCTGAACCTGCAATCTTCTGGCAATACCATTGCTTCCACCGGCAATACCGCTGATGTCGTGGTGAGCGGCACGGGCACGCTGGCGCTGCTCGGAGGCGATCAAATCGTCAATACTGCGAATGTCGCGGTGTCCGGGGGCACGCTGAGCATGGGTAATAGCAGCGACACGGTGCATGGGGTGCAGTTGACCGGCGGATCGATCATTGGCACGGGCGGGGTGCTCACCAGCACCACAGCTTTCGACATGCAGAACGGATCTGTGAGTGCAGGTCTTGGCGGATCGGCAGGTCTGACAAAGTCGTCCGGCGGCACAGTTTCGCTGAGCGGGGCCAACACTTACACAGGGACGACGAACGTCACGGCTGGAATCCTGACGACCAGCGGAACCATGGCGACCACTGCGGTGAGCGTGTCCTCAGGAGCGTCATTCACTGGCACGAACACCGGCGCGAACAGCGCCATGGCGACCAACGCCGCCGTGACAAACAATGGCGCAATGAGCCTCGCGGCGAGCCAGACGATATCCACACTGAATGGCACCACTGCGGGTGCGACACTCGCCGTAGCCCGAGGCAGCACGCTGAACGTAACCGGCGGCGGCACTTATGCGGGCGCAATCAATGACATCAGTGGCACCGGTGCCGGCGCAAACCTGACTGCGGGCGGCTCGCTCACACTGCAAGGGAACAATGCCTACACTGGCGCAACGGTCGTCAGCGCGGGTGCCACCCTCGCCGTCACGGGCAGTGGCGCGGTGGGCGGCACCAGCAGCGTGACGGTGAACAGCGGGGCGACGTTCGAGTTGAATGCAGCGGCAACGAACGCCGTCAATTCCGGAGCGAACTACGTGAGCAACGGAGGCACGCTGTCCATCGGTCCGAACCTCCAAACTTTCGCCTCAATGAAGCTAGGTACCGGTGTCAGTTCCACGCTGAATTTCAACAATGTCGCGGGCACTCTTTCTTTCGGTTCCTTGGACGGCAGCACAAAGACCGCGCTGTCGAGCAGCCCGATCACACTCAACATCGATAACTGGACAGGGTCAGCTTACACCATCGGGACATCGTCGGTGACCCAGGACCCGTTGCAGTCCAGCTTGATCTTCTCCAACGACCCGGGCTTTACCTTGGGGCAGGTGATCCCGGGAGTGTATTTCGCCGGCTACGGCGCCGGGATGGCGGTCACGGTGCAGGTGGCCGGTGGTGGGACTGCGTATCAAATTGTTCCCGCCACGGTCGTTCCTGAGCCTGCGACGGCCGCACTTCTCGGTTCGGTCGCGCTATGTGCGCTCATCGGCTGCCGGAAGCGTCGGCGTAGCCCAGGTTTCTGAAGTCGGCAGGGCTTGTCCTTGCAGAACCGTGCATCGTTCGGTGTTCCGTCACCTGTCGTAGGATCGGAGGTAACACATCGGATGAGCCTTCCGATGTCTCGCCGGGTGAATTTTGCGCGCAATTCGAAACCGCGGAAATCTGGCCGCATGGAGAACTCGCCGAGACAAAAACGGAAAAACCCGCAACAACATCTAAGCCGCACGCACCCCGGCTTCGTATTGTTCGTCCCGCTCACGCCACCTTGCCGTGCGTGCAGGCGAGGTCGCGCGCGGGTTCGATTTTCCAGCGTGCGGCGATTTCGAGCAGTTCGTCGTTCAGCGGCCAGCGGTCGGGGAGGGGCTCGCCGATGTGGCCGGGGTTGCCGCCCTTGAGTTCCATGCAGCCTTTGTTGTTTCCGATTTCAAACATCTGTGCGACTTCGTCTGCGGAGAGCGTGACGGAGGGCAGCGCGGCGAGCTCGTCAATTTTTTCTTCGATGGTTTTTGGCGTGACGCCGTTCACCTGCGCCACTTCCTGCATGAGCGTGGGGATGACGCTTTTCACGGGGGCCTGCGAGAGGTTCCACGCGCACGCGAGCTGGAGCATCGTGAGGCCGTGCTTTTCCGCGATGGGCCGCATGGCGTTGATTTTTGCCGCGCCCGCATCCACCCAGCCTGCGGGGCGGAATGTGCGGTGGTCGCGCGGGCCGAAGGTGTGGCCGGGGCGCACGTCGTCGTGGAAAAGTCCGCCGTAGTCCACGACGCGCGTGATGAGGCTGATGTCGTTTTTCACCGCGGCGGGGAGCGCCATGTTGCCGGGCCATGGCTCGAGCGGGTTCAGGATGATCATGGCCCAGTCGAGCAGCGGGCCGAAGCGCTCGAAGCACAAGATGAGATCGAGTGTGAAGCCGTTTGCCGGCCCGGGCGCGACGCCGATCAGCTCGGTCATTTTTTCATCCTGCATGCGCGTCATCGCCTTCCACACGGAGTCCTGCGAGTAGCCGATGCTGTCGGGATTGTGCAGCATGAGGCAGTCGAAATGATCCGTGCGGCAGCGGGCGAGCGAGCGCTCGGTGGCCATGCGGACGTATTCCGGAAAATCGCGCGGTTGCCGCAGGCGTGGATCGGTGAAGCGCGGGAAGCCCTTCTGCCCGTCGCGCGCGCCGCCGTAAAAATCGTGCCCGATGATGCCGACGAGGCAGTAGCTGTCGCGCGGCAGGCCCGCGAGCGAGCGGCCGATGGCCTCGTCTGCGGCGCCGTTGCCGTACACGTCGGCGGTCATGAATGTGCGGATGCCCTTGTCGTATGCGCGGCGGATGCAGGTGTCGAAGCGCGCTTCGTCCACGGGCTCGCCGAAGTGCATGTATCGTCCGCCGTTCCAGGTGCCGTAAGCTGTGCGTGTGAGGTTCATAAAATTGGAGGCGTCTGGATTAGTCGCAGCAGGCGTCTGCGCAAACTCTGAATTTGTCGAAGTGTGAACCGCCATTGCCCTGCCGCACCGCCGGGCCTGAGGCGGGAATCACTGCGCGAGTTCGGCGAAAAAAAGCCGGCCCGCGCTCGTCTGGCGCACGGAGCTGATTGCGACGCGCACATTTTTGCCGACCTGCGCGCGGCTGTTGTTCACGACGATCATCGTGCCGTCCGTGAGATAGCCGACGGCCTGGTGCGGCTCGCGGCCCTCTTTCGTGAGCGTGAGCGAGATCTCGTCGCCGGCTGCGACGGCGGGGCGCAGGGCCTTGTTGAGATCGTTCAGGTTCAGCGCGGTGATGCCTTGCAGGCGCGCGATGCTGCACAGGTTGCCATCATTGGAGAGGAGGCGCGCGCTGAGGATTTTTGCGAGCTGGATGAGCTTGGAATCCACGGCTGCGAACGGATCCACGGGGACCTCATGGATGGTGACGGTGAGCGCCGGATCGCGCTGCAATTCCTGGAGCCGGGAGAGCGCGAGGCGGCCTTTTTCCCGCCGCGCGGGATCGTGCGAATCGGCAAGCGTCTGCAATTCCTCGAGGATGAACCGCGGCACGATCAGCGAGCGCGAGAGGAAGCCCGTGGCGACGAGTTCGGCGAGGCGTCCGTCAATGATGATGTTTGAATCCACGAGGATCGGCATGTCATTCGGGCTCTGGTCGCGGAAGCGGATGTACGGGATGATGAGCGCGAATTCGTCGCGGTTGCTCCGCATCGCGAGCATCATGCCGATGTAGCCGAAGGTGGCGTAAATGGTGAGGCTGATGAGCCACTGCATGTCCGCCGGAGTGCGGTAGAGCAACCCGGAGGCGATGAGGAGCCGCGACGCCATGAGCCCGAGCAGCAGGCCGAAAGTCGCGGAGGAAAACATGCGCAGCGAGAAGCCCTTCAGAAGCTTGTCGGCGAGGACGACGCAGAGGCCAAACGCGACACCCGCGCAGATGCCGAGCTTTGGCAGGCTCCAGATGCTGCCGCCGATCTCCGACCCGAGGAACCCGGTGAACACGATGAAGAGCACCCGAAGGAGCGTGATGGTGGGGCCGGAGTTCATTGGATTTTCAAAGTGACCTCGCAGCACGCAGCACGCCAGAGCGGACTGCGTGAATTTGCGTTCAACTCGGGCGGTCGCCGTGCCGCTGCTACTTACCCTTGTTCTTGTACCACAGGATTCCGTGCTCGCGGAGATTGCGGATGAGTGACTTGAGATTTTCCGCAGTCTCCCCGTCCGACAGCAACATGCCGAGCGCTCCCTTGCCGGCGTTGGCCTTGCCGATGAGCACCTTCGCGGAATCGAGCGCCTTGTCCGCCGCGGCCGCGGCGGACTTGATGCTCGCGAGCGTGGCTTTCAGATCGGCCGCGGCTGCATCAATTTTCGCGATCGGCGCCTTCACCGAGCCGACCGTGTCCTTGACCGTGTCCACTGCTTCCTTCGCTTTCGTGATCACTTCGTCAATGCCCTTCACGCTGCCCTTCAGATCGCGCGTCAGTTCGCTCAGCGATGAGAATGTCTCGTCAATCGCCTTCAGGTTCTTGTCGGAGAGCACGCGCTCCCGGATGTCCTTGATCGGCGTCTCGAGTTCCTGCAGCCGCTTCTTCAGCTCGTCCATCACGTCGCCGCCCTTCACCGCGAGATCGCCGAAGCCCTCCAGCCGCATGCCTTTCACGGTGTCGCCATTTTTGAATATGTCCGCCATGTCCGGATTCACCGGCGGATTGATGCTCACGTACGCATCGCCGAGAAATCCCGAGGAGCTGACGAGGAAGCTGGCGGCGCGCGGGACCTTGATGCCGTCCCGGATCTTGATCACCACCCGCACAGCGCTGCGTCCCTCGATGAGCGTCGGCGCGTCCGCCGTGAAGCCGACGCGCGCACCGGCCATGTTCACATCTGCGCCCTTCAGCAGCCCGCTGGCATTCGGGAACTCGACCGTGATCATGTAGTAGTTCTTCAGCCCCTGGCTGAACTTTCCGAACGCGATCGCCATGTAGGCGACCACGCCGAGGCCCATGAGCATGAAGACGCCCACTTTCCATTCGATGCCTCGCGATTCGTTCTTCATGAAATTTAGTCCGATTCCCCGCTGCGCCCCACGATGAAATCCGTGATCACCGGATCGGTGGACGCCTTGAGTTCCTCGACGGAGCCGTCGAAATGAACGCGCCCCTCGTGAAGGAGGGCGACGCGGTCCGCGCAGTGAAAGGCAGTCTTCATGTCGTGAGTGACGACGATGGAAGTGACGCCGAGCCTGCGCTGCAAGCGCCGAATCAGATGATTGATGCTGTCGCTTGTGATCGGATCGAGTCCGGTCGTCGGCTCGTCGTAAAGGACGCACCGCGGGCGGCCCACGATGGTGCGTGCGAGGCCGACGCGCTTGCGCATCCCGCCGGAAAGATCGGCCGGCATCTTGAGCTGCTCGCCCGCGAGTTCCACCATGTCGAGCGCCTCGGCGACGCGCGCGTCAATTTCGTTCTCGTCCTTCATGCCCTGCTCGCGCAGCGGAAATGCGAGGTTCCCCTCCACGCTCATCGAGTCGAAAAGCGCCGCGCTCTGGAACAGCATCCCGATTTTCCGCCGCACCGCGGTGAGCCTGCGCTCCGGCAGGCCGATGATGTCCTCGCCATCCACGAGCACCTCGCCGGAATCGGGCTTCATCAGGCCGATGAGATGCTTCAGCACCACGCTCTTGCCGCAGCCCGAGCGGCCGAGCACCACGAGAGTCTTCCCTTCCTCGACCGTCAGATCCACATCGTGCAGCACCGGGCGTCCGTCGAAGCTCTTCGAGAGTTTGCGCACCTCGATCATTGGCCCGAGGGAAAGATGATGTTCAGCGCGAACGTGAGGATGAGATTCATGCCGAGGATTGAAAGCGACGAGATCACGACCGCCCGTGTCGGCGCGCGACCGACGCCCGCCGCACCGTTTGAAGTCTGGAGGCCCTCGTGGCAGCTCACGCACACGATGATGACCGCGAAGACAAAGCCCTTGATCGTCGCGATCGCGATGTCGCTGGCGTGCGTGTAAAAGGTGAGATTCCGCATGTACGGCGCCTCCGCGACGCCGAGCATCGGCACCGCGATGAAATACGACGCGACGATGCCAAACGCGCACGCCTCCGCCACGAGCAGCGGCATCGAGAGCATCATCGCGATCGAGCGCGGCACCACGAGGTAGTCAATCGGGCTCACGCCAAACGAGCGCAGCGCATCCACCTGCTCGGTCACCTTCATCGTGCCGATCTCCGCGGCGATCGCCGCGCCCACACGGCCCGCGACCATGAGCGCCGTGAGCGTCGGCCCCAGTTCGCGGAAGAGCGCGAGCGACGCCACCGAGCCGACGGCGGAGTCCATCCCGAAGCGGTGAAACTGGAAGAAAATCTGTGCCGCAAACACCGCGCCCGTGAACGCGCCCGTGACCGCCACGACGATCTGCGAACGCGCCCCCGTCTCGATGATCTGGTGCAGCGCCAGCTTCCAGCGGATCGGTGCGGCAAACATCGCCTTCACCGTTTCCGCCGCGAGGATGCCCAGCTCACCGAGGTAGGTGAGCGCACGCAGAGTCGTGCGGCCGATGGTGGTGATCATTCGTGCTTGTGATGAGCCCTTTTTCTCCTCCCAGCCGTCCCGGATTCCAAGGCCAAAGATGAAAATCCGGCTGTCAATTCGCGCTCCTCACGCTGGCAGGCGAATCGGCTGCGTCCGCGTCTTCTTCGGGTTCAGCTCCGGTGGAATCGTCCCGACAAATTTCGCATCCAGCCCGAGCTTCGCAAAGATGCCCTTCAGCTCCTGCACCGACACCGACGCGTGCTCGAATTCCAGGTAAATGATGTCGTGGTTGCTATCCACTTTGTAGTGCAGCCCAGGGATCGCCTCGAGTTCGTGATCGAGTTCCAGGATCTTCTCCAAGGTGCGGATTCCTGCGGCGTAAACCTCAAGTTCAATCATGATACGGGGGCGTTTGGTTCCTCTCACGATACGCTCCGCGCCGTACGGTGGCAAAGGAAAATCATGTGCCTTCGTGGGCGACAAGGCTCCGGATGACAAGGCGCTCGCAAAAGCCGTGGACCGGCTGCTGCAATCGCCGTCGTTCGGCGGGCGTTGGGGGCGCCACTGGCTTACGTCGCGCGAGCAGATCGGCCTCATCCAGGGCATGAACCGCGACCTGCTCGGAAAGCAGCCCGGCAACACCGAACTCGACGGCGTCATCCAGTCCTTCGGGCTCGCCTATCGCATACAGACCTCCGTGCCCGGCGTACCCGATCTCGCCCCGGAAAACCCCGGGGGAATGGCCCGGAGGGCCGACGGAAATAGACAAGCCGGTGGCGCGAGCCACCGGACCTCGTCCAAAACGGAATCCGCCCCGGAGGTGGCGGGAGGGGGGGGAGCCTGACTATTTCCGGCGCACCCTCCGGGGCGCGTTCGATCTTTCGGCGGATCCGGTGGCTCGCGCCACCGGCTAATTTCCGCTGGCCCTCCGGGCCATTGATCTGCGTCGAATTACGCAATCACGCGGCTACACCATTTATTGAACTGCACTAGCAGCCTGTCGGACTTGGGCGGCCGAA
>Ga0315909_10005261_pt1 | contig 14935 bp, 26 predicted proteins | sample LakEriMetagenome_11_FD_203527 | JGI IMG/M metagenome (GOLD analysis project Ga0315909, IMG submission 203527) | Freshwater fungal communities from buoy surface, Lake Erie, Ohio, United States - Buoy 2 MA125 | ecosystem: Environmental > Aquatic > Freshwater > Lake | place: USA: Lake Erie, Ohio...
TGTTGGAAACTCATTGACCATGGGCCCAACTACCAGGGATCTCATTAGATCCAGCGCCGCTGAACGGGCGAAAGCCGCGGTAGACTGCTAGTCACAGTCGTTTTATGTTGCTGGAGGGAAGGGAGCGCAGTCATGTGTTCCGTACCCTTAAACACAAGGTAGTACTTTTCTAATTCGATATGGAAGTGTGTCAGAGTCCGGTTTATTGAACTAGTCTTGAAAACTAGCGGCTCAGAAATGGGTCCGTGGGTTCGAATCCCACCGCTTCCACCATATAAGTACAGTAGCAAGGAGACAACCATGGCACAAGTCACAGCAAAAACACCCGCAGAAAAAATGGCGGTATTTCAAAACAAAATTACACTAGAACGATTAATTTGCGACAATATCTACTACAAACGGGTGTTTGATGACATCACATGGTTGAGTGTTCGCAAGGAAAACGAACAGCGCAGATTTCTCATTAGAGAAGATGCCTTGACAAGAATAGAATAACGGGTGATTAGCTCAGCGGTAGAGTCGCTGCCTTACACGCAGTTTGTCGGGAGTTCGATCCTCTCATCACCCACCAAGCAAATTGCCTCTTTAGCTGATGTGGTCATAGCACCGGACTGAAAATCCGGGGAACCAGGGTCGGAACCTGGAGGAGGCACCAATATAGGATCTGGCTTGAACACTCGGCGTGGAGACGTCATTATGGGATCAGGTCTGAACTGCCTAGAAGTTGTAGCGTAGGCTGACGGCATATAAGGTTGTGTGTTGGCCACTTGATATAGAGATTCCATAGCAGTACGTTCATTGATCATACTGTATTTATTTTTGCCCCGGTGACGGAATTGGTATACGTGTTGGTCTTAGAAACCAAATTTTAGGAGTTCAAGTCTCCTCTGGGGCACCATACAAGGAGATTGATATGCCAATGTACGAAACCACTGTGAGAACTCCGCAAGGAGAAGAAAAGAAGCGAGTCTACGCAGACACACCGCAAGAAGCCAAAAAACTTTTTGAACAACTGTATGGTGGGCCGCGAGCGGTTCCGTACATTCCTCACATTATCCCAAGTTAACAACTTGAAAAATACACATTTGAAAGTCAGCCCAGGTGGCGGAATAGGTAGACGCACCGGACTCAAAATCCGGCGGGAAACCGTGAGGGTTCGAGTCCCTCCCTGGGCACCAATTTAGAAAGACCACTATGAAAAAGCTAGACTTAGATCAAGTCAAACAGTTTATTGATGCCCAGACACCCGAGACAAAGATTTATCTTGGTTGCGACAGCGAACGTGTGAAAGTCAACGGTGCATGGTATGCCGACTATGTGTTGGCCATTGTGGTTCACATCAACGGCAACAACGGTTGCAAGTTGTTTGGTGAAGTACAACGTGAGCGCGACTGGGATCAAAAAGCCAGTCGTCCCAGTTTGCGTTTGATGACTGAAGTGTACAAAGTAAGTGAGTTGTATCTTAAACTGGCTGAAGTGCTAGAAGGGCGCGAAGTCGAAGTTCACTTGGATATCAACCCAGATGAAATGCATGGTTCAAGTTGTGTTATCAGCCAAGCAATTGGTTATATCAAAGGTGTGTGCAACGTTATACCTTTTGTGAAACCTGAAGCATTTGCGGCCAGCTATGCAGCTGATAGGTTCAAAAGCCTACGTGCGGCTTGATAAGTAATACTGCCCTACCACCTATGTACGTTGACCTCTCCAAGATGTTGCGTATACGGTAGGGTTTTCTCTAATGCGGGAGTAGCTCAGTTGGTAGAGCATTACCTTGCCAAGGTAAATGTCGCGAGTTCGAACCTCGTCTCCCGCTCCAAAATACGGCCCTATCCTCTGCGGACTGATCATCCATGCACGATAGGGTTTTTCTATGAGCTCTTGTAGTACAAAGGCAGTACAATACATTGGTAATGTATAGACGCTGGATCGTTACCAGCCTGGAGCACCATATTCGGCCTTTAGTTCAATGGATAGAATCCTGGGCTTCGAACCCAGAGGTGGGAGTTCAATCCTCTCAGGGCCGGCCAAGCATAAATATCTACAATACCCCAAAGGAGATTGATATGATTACAACCAAAGTAACGTGGAAAGATTATAGACAGATATTGGATCAGCATAAGTTAAAATATTTTGACAAAGCTGTAGAACTTGCTGGAAATGATTATGTGGATCCAGTATCGTGGCAAGAACTCGACAACGGCGACTACGAGATCACACGAGCATGGCCAAATTTAGAAACAGCAGAGGCATTCTTGACTTATGTCAAACAAGAAGAAGAATCTAAATTACTAGTAAGTGCAGTGCTGTCTTCTCAATGAATACCAGTAGTAAATTCTACAAAATTAAATTGATAAAAAAACTGATTGCCTTTGTACATGAACAAAGGCAAATTTTGCTGAGTGAGTTAATCACCAACGCTACCGATCCAACAATATTCAACAGAAGATGTCAAATGCTTCAACAGTTAAATTTGTATGAAAATCAACTTGTAGCAAAAATATACAACTTTGAAACTGATAGCATTGATGATTTACAACAAAATTATCTATTTGATGGAATAAATTTAATTTTAAACCGCAGTGCATGAAACCGCTTTTGACAGCTATCAATCCTCAATATTTTTACCAAATTCTAGATTGGCGACATCAAGCATATGATAAAGTAGGCGGTATCGCCAAAATCAAGGGCTTTGATCATTACAATCATTTGGTAGATATAAACAGTTTGTTTTCAACACATCCCTTTGGTGATCCTGTTGATAGAACACAAACTGTGAAACAACCTTTTGCCTTTGCTGTTCCACGTCCTTGGCAAAAACCAGAAAAATCAAGCAATCTTGGTGAGGTACTGCAAAAAATAGTTGTATTTTATTTGTCATCTCAAAAGAAAATAAACCTGTGTTGGAGTGGTGGCATAGATTCAACCTGTATGCTGACAGCTTTTCTAAAACATACTTCATACATAGACCAATTGCGTGTGTTATATACTCCATTCAGTGTGTATGAAAATTGTGATTTTTTCAATTATCTTAATAAAAATTATCCAGCATTAGAAATGCATGATATCAGTGGCAAGGTATATTTACAAGACAAGTTTGATGGGGTGATGATTAATGGTCATGGGGGCGATGAATTTACTGCCAGCCTAGATGAATCTTTTTTTGACTCAATGGGCTATGAATTTTTACACAAGCCCTGGCAGAGTCTTATTCAGGATCATACACTACAGGAATTTTGCAAACAATATTTTGCCTTGGCACAAAGACCTATTGAAACGGTGCTCGAGGCACGATGGTGGTTTTATTCAATAACAAAAAACAATGTTCATTTACCAAGAGATAATATTTTTGATATTGATACACCTGCTAATGCTTTTTATGATTGTCAAGAGTTTGAAGACTATATGTGGTACAACACCAATGAAATAATTACTTGTGACAATTACAACTCTTACAAAAAATTTTTAAAAAAGTACATATATGATTTTGATAAAAACGATAAATTTTATCAATTAGCTAGAAAAGTAAGTAGTCCACAATTTTTATTTTATACTCGTAAAAAAACAGAACTTTTAGACCGACAATGGATCGCATTCCTTGAAGATAATACAATAATACGAACAGCTAATTTGCCATTGTTTAGTCAATTAGAATTTGAAAAAACCTATGGAGATAGTCTTGAGTATCTATTCCAACATCCTTAACGACAAAATTCACTACGAAAAAACAGCTTTGTTAGAAATAAAATTTTCTTGCACAAGGTCAACTCCCTTGATGTCTGTAGTGATATCAATAGATCAAAAAAACATAATTGTGCAACCGTTTTCGACAGAAGTTACACAATTGTCGCACAAAATTCTAGAACCACCCAATAATTCTATCGATCCTCCACAAGAACACGAACTCTGCATTGAAGTCCATGGCCAACCAAACGGTGCCATGTTGCATATACACAGTATTCATATTGAAGGTTTATGCATGCGGCTTACCATGGAGGACTCCGGCACTTGCATACTCGATGGCCAACCTGCGGTGCCGTCTGAGTACATGGGCCAAGTAGGTTACCAAAGCCTACGGTTTACCACACCAATCTATCCTTGGCTCTTGGCCAACGAACGCAAAGACACATACTATTATCCTCATTAAAAAAATCAATAGCAAAATGCCTTGACTTAGGCATCTTCTATGCTATATAATAATGTTGTCAACAAGGAGGAAACATGACACAATCTGTAAAAGGTACACGTACCGAAGAAAACTTGAAAGCGGCATTTGCCGGAGAAAGCCAGGCTAATCGCCGTTATTTGTATTTTGCAAACATGGCTGATGTGGCCGGAGACAATGATATATCTGCGCTGTTCCGCAGCACAGCCGAAGGTGAAACAGGGCATGCACACGGTCACATGGAATACCTGATCGATGGTGGGTCAGGCGATCCTGCCACAGGCATGGCAGCCAAGACCACTGCTCAAGCATTGGAGTCGGCCATACACGGTGAAACACACGAGTACACTGACATGTATCCAGGCATGGCAAAAACTGCCCGTGACGAAGGCCTGGATGAGATTGCTGACTGGTTTGAAACATTGGCCAAAGCCGAACGTTCACATGCCAACCGCTTTACCAAAGCGTTAGAAGCTCACAAGGCCGCCCAGTAAGGAACTGATATGGAATACGTATGCGCTGTATGTGGCCATGTCCACAATGAAGAGACAGATGGCAAGTTTGAAGATTTGCCAAAATACTATAACTGTCCAGAGTGTGGTTGCGGTAAAGAAGAATATCAGCCATTATAACTTGACAATGATGTAGAACTATGTTACAATAGTTCTACATTATTACACAGGTGTATATGAGCAACGATCTAGCCAAATTTATAAACTCAAAACGACGCCACAAAACAGATGTGGCAATTGCTAGGCAAGTAAAAATCGCCAAGTCGCATGGATTGACCAATCGAGACAAAACAGTCAAAGAGCCACATCGCATGGCCAAACATCATGCCATGGATTGTGGTAATCCACATTGCTACCTATGTGGCAACCCACGTAAAACACACAAAGACAAACTCACAGCACAAGAAAAGCGATTGTTCCAAAACGTGGAAGTAATTCGCGACACACATTCAAATGGTTTAACAACAAAGGAAGATGATGAATAACGTACAAACTAGACAAGATGCACTGGCATATGAAGCAACTTTAGGACTCAGCAATGAGGCCGCAGTTGAAGCAGTGGGCAATCGATACGACTTGGTACTAATTGGTGCTCGTCGTGCCAGAGAACTAGGGCGTGGTGATATACCTCGAGTGTCAGGGCCCAAGCACAGTGCCGTGGTCACAGCTCTCAAAGAGATTGAACTTGGACTTGTTGGCCGTGAGTACTTGTACAAGAAATTGGACATCGAACCACGTCGTCGTCACCGGGACAATGGCGGATTCTGATCAGTCAAACAGTGCCAAGGGTAGAGACAGTTTTGATATCACTACTGGCAATACCCTGGTACATTTTTTTAATCGCAACATAACGCCCTACGCCACCAGCACTCTGGGGCCTACGTTTGATCTAGTTCCTGTTGAGAAACAGAAGGATCTCATGATCAATCATGCTAGGATGTATGCCCAGCAAGAGTATGATCGCATCATGGAACTGGTCTCAGTACTAGAAAAACAAGCACAAGACATCCGTCGTAGACTTGATGTGACTGATGCAGTATATGCCGCAGAATACAATTTTCAGATTGTGATGGGTCATTGCTATTGGCTGGTATGGCACAAGCGTCACAGCAAAAATCTGTTGGTACTTACCGGTCCTGACGATTGGAACACAGGCGTGCCAGAAGACTACCAGTACCTAATGCAGGTCAAATACATGGGCGATCACACCTGGCAAGAAGTAATACCTTAGTACTACTTGACCAAAATTGCCCTTTGTGCTATAATAACGTATTAGATGGAGAACAACATGCCCTGGATTGAGAACGTGGCCGCTGCAGATATACCCATGCGGTATCATCACAATGCTGGTCCCAACTCGATGCTGATTCAAATCATGGATCCTGCATCCAGTTGGTGGCCAGAGCCTGCACATGATTTCAAGGAAACTCACCGCTTTGAATTCTTGGATGCCGAAGACAAAGACGGCTTCCCGGACGAAGCAAAGATCTCAGATGAGCAAGCCCAAGAAATTGTGCGTTTGTTGCAACATGCATTGAAGAAGCGCATGAACGTGGTTGTGCATTGCATGGCTGGGTTGTGCCGGTCAGGTGCAGTGGCCGAGGTTGGTGTCATGATGGGATTTAAAGACACTGAAAAGACTCGTATCCCAAATATGCGTGTCAAGCACCGGTTGATGAAACAACTGGGCTGGACATACGATGAAAACGAAAAGCCAGACGACGAAGCCTGGCGCCGAATGAACTTAGACTTTTAAGAAAGGAGCACAAGATGCCAGCTGTATTTTTAGTTAGTGACACGCACTTTGGACATGCCGGTGTCTGTCGCTTCACGCACCCAGACGATCCTGAAGTGAAATTGCGTCCCTGGGACGATCCTGATGAGATGGACGAGGAAATGATCCGTCGTTGGAACGACACAGTTCGTCCCAGTGACAAGGTCTACCACTTGGGTGATGTTGTTATCAACCGCAAGGCCTTGAAAACATTGGCCAGATTGAATGGGGACAAGGTTTTGATCCGCGGCAACCACGACATCTTCCGTGATGACGAGTACCGCGAATACTTTCGTGAGTTACGTGCATACCATGTGATGAACGGAATGATCTTGAGTCATATCCCTGTGCATGAGGCTTCATTGGGTCGATTTGGTGTAAACATTCACGGACACCTGCATGCCACTAGAGTAAAGAAGGCACGTGGTGTTGATGCCAAGACCGGTACTGTGTTGTACTCTACTGAGATTGATCCCCGGTACCATTGTGTATGCGTGGAACAAACTGACTTTGCACCCATATTGTTTGAAGATGCGATCAAACGCATCGAAGCAGAAGGTGGTGTAGTTGGGTTTAGATCCGGCAACGGACCCACTATGTAAAAATAGGCCCCTAGGGGCCTATTTTTTTATTTGAAAAATTTCTCTTGCATCAGTAGGTGTCGCAATAGATCCTCCTAAATCTTCAACAATGCGAACAGCTTTTTGCACAAGTTCAGCATTGGATTTTGCCAATACATTTTTAGACAAATAGATATTATCTTCCAACCCTACACGCACATGTCCGCCATGTAACCAAGTAGCAGCCACCATCGGCATCTCCTCTTTACTAATGCCAAACGCACTCCATACTGCATCTGATGGTAACTGACGTCTAGCGTAATCCACCGCGGTAACAGTGTGATCCCATCCATATTTAATTCCCATAGCAAACTGCCATATAGCACGTGAGTCAATCAGGCCTTGACTTTTGAATTCTAGAGCTAGTCTTAGATCGCCACTGTCGAATAATTCTAATTCTGGAATTACTCCAGCCGATTGCACTTGCTCTAGCATTTCTTTAACAACAAATTTATGATTTATTCTTACTTTATGGTCATGTTGATTCATAGTATTGAAATCTATACTACAAAAATCTGGTTTTATTGCCAAAACATGTTCTGTTCTAATCCTAGCGGGATATAAAAAACTATCTTTTTCTCCCATATGCAAGAATTGTTTTCCTATAGAAAAATGTGCACCACTACCTGTTGTTAAATTGATCAGTAGATCTTTGTTATCTTTTTTGATAAGTTCAACTGTTTTTACATATAAATCCAAATCCATACTACCATGTTTTTTGATTGGGTCTCTTACATGTATATGCACCACCGCGGCGCCTGCCTCTGCGGCTTCGAGTGCAGATGTTGCAATTTCTTCTGGCGTGATAGGCAAGTAAGGTGTGGAATTTGGATCAGTTACCGCGCCGGTAATGGCACAGGTTACTATAGTTTTTTTGGGTCTTACAATACTCATATATTTTTTCCTCCATCAACAACTATCACTTGTCCAGTACAGAATCTCAGCAAAGTTATGCAAGCTTCTACAGCCGAGGCAATATCTACCACTGTAGCCACACGCTGAAGTGGTGTAGTAGTTTTGACCAGTTTATAATAGTTTTCATCGCGATTTGGTACAAAATTTGTCAGTACTGCACCTGGGTTAACACTCATAACCCTAACAGGAGCCATGCTTGATGCTAGCGTTCTTGTTAGACAATCTATACCTGCTTTTGCTGTAGAATAGGCAATATTACTTCCACCGCCGCGATAACCTGCGGTTGATCCAATGTTAACAATTACAGATTCTGGTGTGTCACGAAGCAAAGGTGCAAAAGTTCTAATTGCAGAATAATATGTGCGCAAATTATGTTGTAGAGTTTTGTCAAAAAAATCATCTGTAATTAGGTCTAAATCTGTAGGTGGGTATTGAAATGTTTTTCCTACAGTGTTTACGAGCACATCAATTTTTCCCAACTTTTTGATTTCTGTATAGGCCAACTTTAGTTGATTGTCATCTAACAGATCGGCACACACAACCATATGATTCAAATGAGCATTGGCCAGTGTGTCTATAGCTTTTTGTGCTTTTTCAATGTCACGCCGAACAATACCTACAATCCTGGCACCGTTGGCAGCTAATCTCTCAGCCACAGCAAAACCAATACCGCCCATCATACCGGTTATCACTGCTACTTTACCATTTAAATTATCTAGTGGTTGAAATGTCATACTTTTATATATTGCTCTGCTAACTTAGTTAGGAATTTTTTGTCTATCTTACCAATAGAGGTCAAAGGCCACGATTCTATTGCCCAAATTCTTTTTGGAATTTGATACGTGGCTAAATTTTTTGCGGCAAATTTTATCAATGCATTTTCATCACACGGTTTTGTTAGTTTCACAAAAGCATATGGTTTATGTCCTTTGATTCTGTCTGCCAACCCTATGGCCACAGATTCTTCAACACAATCATGTTGATTCAAAATAGACTCTATTTCAATTGGATAGACTTTGTTACCGCCACATTTTAACATATCATCTACTCGACCAAGATAATAGTAAAATCCTTGCTGATCAATTTGAAATCTATCATTGGTGCTGAACCATTCGGTATCATCTGTCTGAAATTTACTTAAAAGACTTGAAGTTTTAATATGCAACACATCATCGATCAATTTACATTCTACCCAAGGTGCAGGACATCCTGCACTGCCGGGAGGAATTGGCAATTTGTCTGCATTAAAATTTCCAAGAATTACTCCAGTTTCAGTCAGTCCGTAAGGGTTTATTACAGAGACTACGTTTGTAAAAACTTTTTTAATTCTATCTATCAATAAATCATCAGCATAAGAGGCCAATAAATTTATGTGTACCACTGATGTTAAGTTTAGAGACTTTGTTAATGTTTGCTCATCTAGTATCATAGACATCATAGGAGTCACTAAATGAATCATTTGAATTTTGTATTTTTCAATAGATTGTAAAAAAGTTTTTGGATCAAAATTTTGCAAACAAAATACCTGGCAACCATCTAAAATACAATTTGTAAAAACACCCAACCCTACGTTATTAAAAAAAGGATTTGCAATCAACACTCTTGCCTGTTCAAGAGAGGTATCTGATTTTGTTTGGATTTTTTTTTGATGTGACATTGGTACCAAACGGTCTTTGAGAGTAAAATTGACTTTTTTTGGCACGCCTGTGGTACCAGAAGTCATCAAAGTCAAACAAATTCTTTCATAGTTTGGCTCACTTTGTTTGTTACAGTCAATTGCAATTAAACTTTCAAATTCTGATCCAAACTCTATTACAGGTATGTCTCCTGGCACCATGTGTCTATAGTTCTTGTCGCAAAAGACCAAACCAATGTTTGTCTGTTGCATAATAGAATGTATATTGTCCAAGGGAAGTTTAAAATTTATTGGCACACACACATGTTCAGTTTGAAATATAGCAAATGCAGCAATCATCCATGACACTGAATTATTTCCTAGCACCCCAATATTGGAACCCAAAGGAAGATTTAAGTTGTGGATTGATCCAACTAAGTTATTGACACAACGATTAAATTTTGCGCCATTATAAAGTTTGACAGGATCAGTTGAAAGATCAACTGCAATACTGCCTGAGGGAACGGTCAAATGCATACAATATTTACACTAATACTTTTGCATTACAATTTAATCCTTGCTCTATAAAAAACACAGGTGTTTCTTGGTTGACCAAATATTCAAGATCGGTTATAATAGTAACATGAAATTAGAAATCAATGAAATACTACAGTGGACCGGAGCCGTGTTTATCATAGCAGGGCACAGTCTCAACGCCGTGGGCCCTGCGGTGTACCCTTACAACATTCTTGCATTTTTCCTGGGCACAATTTTGTTCATGGCTTGGTCAATCCGTGTTGCAAATAAGCCACAGTTGTTGGTGAACATTGTTGCACTGGCAATTGGGCTTACAGGACTAGCCAAAGCATTTGGTTGACCAATAAATCCCAATTTGCTATAATATACACATAGACACACAAAAGGAGCCACAAATGGACTTGAGCAAAGCATTCGCAAAAGATCAGCAACGACAACGCGAAATTCGCATGTATGGTTGCACTGAAGCTGAACTCCGCGACAGCGTTGAAGACAGCATCACTTTCAAATTTTCCGGAGCCGCAATGGTTGCCGCCGGCATCCTCAGCGATTGCCAAGAAATGGTCAGTTACGGTCCTTATGACAGCGACCGACTGGCCAACATCATGGAAACCCAGCGCCAGATGCTGAATCAGGCCAAGTGGATTTTGTTTGAATACATGAGCAAGGAGACAGCATGAGCCGTATGAGCGACCTCGACGTAGACATTCAGGACCTGCTAGAAAAGGGCCGGTCTCCCATGGACGTGGCTCGAGAACTGGAGATCCCGGTTAGTTGGGTTTACGAAAAGCCCGAGGCAGTTGAAGAACCTGAAGAAGTTCTTAGCCCTTTTGCTACAATTAACAGTTGACCGCTAAATCAACTTCTGCTATACTATAGACTTATTAACTTGAAAGGCACAGCCCATGTCAGATTCCCGCACCGTTACCGCGCTTCAAGCAAAAAAATCTTTGCTCAAAGCATTCCAAGTCAAGCGTCCTTTGTTCCTGTGGGGTCCTCCCGGCATTGGCAAGAGTGAGCTGGTTGAAGGCATTGCCAACGACCTTGGCGGCTTGATGATTGACCTGCGCCTGGGTCAGATGGAGCCCACAGACATTCGTGGTATCCCGTTCTACAACAAGGACATTGGCAAGATGGATTGGGCTCCTCCTGTGGAACTGCCTGATGAAGAAACTGCCGCACAATATCCCATTGTGGTGTTGTTCTTGGACGAACTTAATAGTGCCGCACCTTCTGTTCAGAGTGCCGCTTATCAACTAATTTTGAATCGACGCATTGGCAAGTATAAACTGCCTGACAATGTTGTAATGGTTGCCGCAGGTAACCGTGAAAGCGACAAAGGTGTTACCTATCGCATGCCGACTCCCCTGGCAAACCGTTTCATCCACCAAGAGATGAAGGTGGACTTTGCTTGTTGGCAAGAGTGGGCAGTTAACAACCGCATCCACAAGGACGTGGTTGGTTACTTGAGTTTTGCCAAGCAGGACTTGTACGACTTTGATGCCAAGAGCGCCAGCCGTGCCTTTGCTACTCCGCGTTCATGGACCTTTGTGAGCCAGTTGTTGGACGACAATAGCGATGACGACACCACAATGAACCTGATTGCAGGTACTGTAGGCGAAGGGCTTGCTGTGAAGTTTATGGCACATAAAAAGGTTGCAGGCAAGATGCCCAACCCTGCAGACATCTTGAGCGGCAAGGTCAAGGACTTGCAGGTCAAAGAAGTGTCAGCCATGTATAGCCTGGTGATCTCCATGTGCTACGAGCTCAAGGCGGCTGTTGAGACCAAAGTGGAAGACAAGAAGTTCCATGAGATGGCCGACAACTTCCTGGGCTACATGATGAAGAACTTTGAGACTGAGTTGACTGTGATGGGTGCTCGTATTGCGTTGACCACATACGACTTGCCCTTCCTCCCAACCAAGCTCAAGAACTTTGACGAGTTCCATCAACGCTTTGGCAAGTATATCTTGCAGGCATCCGCCTAAGTTTAAGGGGCCGTGTGGTTAAATACACGGGCTGTGTACACATGGCCCCTTTTCTTTCTCTACTATGAAATACAAAGTTACAAAAATGGACGGGCGATTCAACAAGCGCCGGTTTGATTATATAATCGAGTTCTCAAAGGTTGAAAGTTTTGGTACTGGCGTGTTGGACTTTGATCGTTGCAGGCGCTGGTTCAATCAGAACTTTGGATGGAGTCAAGATGTTGAAACTCGAGACTCCATGTCAGTAAATCGTCGTAACAATCAAGAAGCCTACCAGGCAGACGATATCAATCTTGTATGGGCCTATGCTGTTAAGTATGGCGATTACCGCATCTATGTTGATAACGACAAAACACTCAGTTGGTTTTTGCTATGTCATCCTGTAGTTCCATAAAAATTGAATCTAAATTGTTCATACCAAAAAATTTCACTGACGTAAACCCTGTTCCAGTTGATACCATGGCACCGTTGTCTTGGTTTTCTAATTGTGGCTATTTTGTAGTTGATAAAGAAATTTTTCTGCACAAAATTTATGCCTTGCAAGCCGCCACCAGAAAACGTTTGGCACCAGAAGACATAACATGGATATTCAACAACGATGCCTATAACAGTATTAACTGGACGGCCCCAAAAAATGTTTCACTTGCTAGTCTTTATCGAGCCCGAGCACAACAACTAAGAGAAAAATACAGTTATCTAGTTCTATCGTTTAGCGGTGGCGGCGACAGCACAAACGTTTTAGATTCATTCATACTGAACAATATTCATCTAGATGAAGTTTTAGTTGGTTGGCCTAGAAGCCAGACAGCTGGCAAGTATACCCCTAATCTCAGCAGCTCAAATACCAATTTCGTTAGTGAATGGGATTATCTAATCCAACCTAAATTAAAGTGGTTAGAGACTGTATCACCAAAAACTAAAATTACAATTGTAGATCCATATGAAAATTTAGTGGCCAAGGAACCTGAAAAAGATATTGTAGAAATAACCCCTAGGCACAATTATATTGGTGTGATGCGTTACAAAGCCATCGATGATGTTTTGTTAGAACGGCAAGAGACTTATAAAAACGTTGCTATTATCATGGGAATCAACCCACCAAATTTACTGGTATCTCAGAAACGTCTTTATACTTATTTTAATGATGTGGTAACCAGTATGTGGCCTTCGGATTACACCTATAAAGGATTAAATCGTCAGGTCGAGTATTTTTATTGGACGCCCGACATGCCGGAAATACCCTGTGTGCAGGCCCACGCATTGCTGGCGGCCCTGAAAACCAACAAAGACATGCAAAAGTATTTGTCTGCTCCTGAATTTGATCACAAAGCTGCCAATGTGACAGGACACACTTTTAACAAAATAAAAAATTTGTATTCAGAAATTCTACGCAGATACATTAAATCAGTGCTGTATCCTACCTACGACTACAACAATTTGCAAGTGGACAAAAATTCTAGTGCCGCCGCAACACCAGAATGGTTTTCATGGTTTTACGATAACCCACATTCAAAAGAAATTTTACAACCACATGACAACATTATTGCCGAGCACCAAAGTCTGATTGATCCAAGATTTTTTATTATGAACAAAGGCCAGGTAGCCGAGTATTATATTTTTAGATCTAAGCTATACTACGTAGGAGAGTTGACCTAAAAATCAATCAATATCACACCGTAATCGATAATTATACTTTTCCAAGGACACATCATGACATTTTCCAAACTTTTATCTACATCTTTGATTTTAGTTGTAGCCACACTATCACAAGTCTCAGTGCAAGCGGATACATGGCCAGACCGGCCAGTTAGAATTGTTGTTCCTATTGACGCAGGAAATACCCAAGATGCTCTGGCCAGACGTATAGCTTCTGCTTTGACCGGCATTTGGAATCAACCGGTTACTGTAGTTAATCAACCAGGTGCATCTGGTATCACAGGACATCAAGCCATTGCCAGCGCCCAACCTGATGGTTATACCATTGGCTTGGTAAGTGCAACCTTGCCTGGAACCCTCGGAACCAGAAAAAATTTACCATTTACAAAAGACAACTTTACTGGTATTGTTAAATTTGGCATTCAAGATTTTATTATTTGGGTGAACAAAGACGCACCAATTAATAATATTCAAGAGATGCTTTCTTATGCCAAAGCAAATCCAGAAAAAATTACCTATGCTACTCCAGGGCTAGGTTCTTATTCTCATCTTGCCATGGAGAAGTTAGCGTCTGTGGAAAAATTAAAATTAACACATGTGCCTTACAAGGTCTTTATGCAAGCGGTTCCTGATGTTGTTGCTGGAAGAGTGACAATGACCATCACCACTTCCAACCCCGGGTTAGAAAATCAAGTGTCTAGTGGCCATATCAAAGTTATTGGTTCTTTGACAAAAAATGCAAAACATCAAGGTAAACCAATTCAGACAATGTCATCTATCGTCCCAGAGGTTTATGCAAGTGGATTTTATGGCATAGTGGTAGCAAAAAATATCCCAAAATCTATTTCTAAAAAGATTGAAAAAGATATTATCACCGTTGTTTCTTCTCAGGATTTTGTAGAATTCATGGGATCAAGAGGAGTTAGATATGAATTAATGCAATCTGATGATTTTGATAAATGGCTTGCATCTGAAATATCGCGACTGCAACAAATTACAATTCAAAATAATATTGTGATTGATTAATTTTATGTCATCCCGTATCACAGTAAAAAAGAATCTAATTATATTTCACCACCCAGGTGACTGGAGTGCCATTTATTCAAAGATTCTCAAAGATTTTGGCATGGGTATGGCAGTGCGCACTCGACTGAGA
>Ga0315909_10005262_pt1 | contig 14932 bp, 16 predicted proteins | sample LakEriMetagenome_11_FD_203527 | JGI IMG/M metagenome (GOLD analysis project Ga0315909, IMG submission 203527) | Freshwater fungal communities from buoy surface, Lake Erie, Ohio, United States - Buoy 2 MA125 | ecosystem: Environmental > Aquatic > Freshwater > Lake | place: USA: Lake Erie, Ohio...
GATGATATTTGGGAGCATTTTAAATTAGAAAACGATTCCATACTACCAGCTATTAATAGCAGCCTTCAATTCATTAAGAAGAGCAAAGAGTCAAAAGATTTATTTGGAGTGCTTAGAATCCTTTATACAACGAATCAGCTACCTACCAATAGACTTAGAATGAAGTGGGGTAATGGTCAACCTGATGAACTCTATATGAATGTTGCATTGGCTATGACATCATATGACCCATCTTATAAGAATGATGGTATAGTAGGTGAGGGTAAATCTGAGACTGGGTTTATTCACTTTGCATCTGTTCGTGGTTTGTCATTTAAAGAGGTAACAGATAACTATTACTTTCAGTCTTACTATGGAGGTCGTAACTTTACATCACGATTCTATACAGAGTGGTTAGATAGGTTAATGAAGGTAATGATGCGAACTCAAAACAAAATACATCAATTCCATATTGATAGAATTATAGGTCAAAAATACGTTAACAAATGAAAGAAAAATCTACCAAGAAAGTAGGGAGACCTAAGAAGGTCGTAACAGAAATAGTAACTACTGAAACATTTAAAGAGGTTGCAAGACATGACTGGAACTCAGAAGATGAGGTAGGGCAGTTCTTAGCATCATTAGTTAGAATGTCTAAGTACAAGACCATTCTTGAGATAGGAGTCTTTGAGGGTGAAACAACACAACACCTTATTAAGTCACTACCTAAAGGTGGTCAATATGTTGGTATTGATATAAATGATTATCGTACACCAGCAACTAAGCTATACATGGAAGATGGCGGTAAGGCTATTGACTTTATCTTAGGTAATTCTCACGATGAACTTGGTAAGTTACCATATAACCACTTTGACTTAATCTTCGTGGATGGTGACCATTCTTGGGCATCAATCCTACCTGAATTTAAGTTAGTAGAAAAGTTGGTTAGTCGTGGTGGTGTAATAGCATACCATGATACAATTCATTTACAAGACCCTAAGAGAATAGTTGAGTATGCAGCACACTATGGCTACGATACTACTACACTTAACACACCTGAGGGTCGTGGCATCTCATTAATCTCTAAATACTAAAACTATGAAAGTTTCTTTTTGTCGTTCTAAGTCTTGTGGCTCACACATCATCAATACTACAACACCTAAATCAGTAGCATAATGGCACTCTCTATAGAAGAGGTTAATAAGATAGTCAGAAAGTTTGCCTATAAACATAAGGCATTCGAGAATGATAAGTCAAGGTCAATGACTAACCCTATCTCAAAACGTAGGGTAGGAATGTACCAATATCCTGAATACTGGGATGGGTACAATTTCTCTGCTATGATGTATGATTCAATCTTACCTCATGCTCGTGCTGATGTCTATCCTGACCATCTTCTATCTGTTAGAAGTCCAAACCAAACAGAGGCTCAATACGAGTATATCAAGGCTAACTACAAGGCAACTACTCTTAATGTCTTTGAAGATTTTAAAGCAACTATCTCTCGTGCATTTGCTGACCAAAACTGGTCAATCAATGTAAGACCTGAGTTAGATGAAAGATTTGGTGAAGATACCTTTAGCAGATTTATCAATGAAGAGATTGAAAAGTTTGGTAGTGTTGAGGCATTCGTAAAATCAATGTTACCTACTCTAAAGTTGATTGACCCTAATGGTATCATTGCCATCGAACCTGAAGACTTTGATAGTGAAGATGAAAATGATAATGGTGAAGAGGTGTTACTTGGTAACAACCTTATTAAACCAATGCCATCTTATTATAACTGCAAACGTATCGTAGGTCAAGAATATGGTAAGTGGTATTTGGTAATTGATGAAGATAAGAGTTATGTTAAGGTAGGTAGTAAGACTGAAGAGAGTGGTATAATACTTGAATTGTTTGATGATACCTACATCTATCGTATTGAACAAGTAGGTAAGAAAAGTGATTTAACATTTGGTGAACCAATTGTTTATTTTCAGCATGACTTAGGCTATGTACCTTGCAGAAAGTTGATGGGTACACCACTCTTAGTTAATGACGAATTGGTGTTTCAATCTCCATTCATTACAGCAGTTCCATTACTTGACCAAGTGATATTAGATGAATCATACTTACAAATGTCAAAGGCTACAAGTGCATTTCCTTTCATGGTTGCATTAGGTGAGATATGCGAGTTTGTAGATAGAGAGGGTAACAGATGTGACAATGGTCAGATATTTGACCCTATCGGTGGTGGCTATCGTACTTGTGGCAGTTGTAATGGTGCTGGTGTAAAGAGTAGATTTAGTCCTACTGGTATGCTCTTAGTTAAACCTAAGACATCAATGAGTGAGGGTGATAGTGGATTAAGTGGAGACTACATGAAGTTTGTAAGTCCACCAATGGACACATTGACTTTTCTTAGAACTGAGATTAATACTCAGATGGATAAGTCAAGGAGTGTATTACATCTACCTTCAAGTGATGCTGCTGGTACTATTGGCGAGGCATCAACTGCTACTGGTTCACTCAATAAGATGAGAGCCTTGTATGCGTTTGTTAAACCTATTAGTGACCAATTATTCGGAATGTATGAGTTCATGCTTAACACGATTGGACAGATGCGCTATGGTGAATACTTTGGTGGTGTTACTTTGGTATATCCTACTTCATTTGACATCTCAACTCCAAGTGATTACCTTGCAGTTATATCGGAAGGTATTAAGGCTGGTGTACCTCCAGCGGTAACGTATGCCAATGTTTACAACTATATCAAAGCTATCAACTATACTGATGATGAAAGTGCAGCGGTATATGAATTGATAATGAATGCTGATGAACTTCTATTGATGGGTCAAGCAGATATAGTAGCAAGACTTGGTTTAGGTACTATTGAGAAATGGCAAGATGTCTTGCATCAATCAGCACCTCAACTTGTGATGGAATTGATAAGAAACTTCATACCTAATGCAGAATATAATGCATTCTTAGACCAGCCAATGCAAGACCAAATAGTTCAGCTAAGAGAAGCAGCAGTAGGTAAGGTACGTGAGGTATTAGACCCTATCCAATTAGCACAACAAAATCTATTGAGTGGCATCGCTTAGTGACATCGTAAAGGAGAAAATCAAACTCTTTGATAGCACACCTGATAAGATGGGTACTGCTACCGAAAAGGTGCAATTGAAGATATGGAAAGAACTACTACCAGTCATTAATGATTTAGAAGTAGATTCTACTGGTAACATCATTCAAAGTGATAACAATGTTGCAAGAATTGGAATCATTGCAGATAAGTTGAATGAGGCATTAGCTGGTAAAGAATATCAAGCAGTTATCAAGACCTTTCTTAATTCAATTGATGAAGGTGTTGTGTTATCTAATGAGGTGGCTTCAAAATTTGACCCAGCATTTGAACCAACGGCTGCCCAAACTAAGTTGTTACAAATATCTAAGACCAATGCAATTGATACGTTCATAGGTAGTGGATTGAAGAACAATGTAACTCAACCATTTGTTGAGCAGTTAGTGACTAACATATCTGCTCGTGCGCCACTTAGAGATACCATCAATGCACTACAAGGTGTTATAGTTGGTACAGATGCTACTGAAGGATTGTTATTAAGGCATATTAAAACAAATGCATTGACTGCTCAAGCAGTAGCAGATAGGTCTTATTCAGCAGCAGTTAATGAAACTATTGGTGCTATCTATTTTGAATATCTTGGTGGTGAGATTCCAACTACAAGACCATTTTGTCAACATCGTGAGGGTGAAGTATTTCATAGAGATGAGATACAACAATGGGGTAGAGGTATTAATTCAGGAGGTATTGATGACATTGAAGATGGTACTTGGGCTGGTCGAATAGATGGAACGGATGCCAAATCAATATTTACCTTTGTTGGTGGGTGGAATTGCAGACACTACTTAGTACCAATAGAAGCAGATATGGTTGACCCATCAGTCAAAGCAAGGGCAAAGGCAGAAGGATTTATAGGAGATTTCTTACTAAAAAATAAAAAAGAGATTGATGAATTTATAAAAGATTCAGAGTTAAAAGAAACATTCTACCATTCAACACCAAGCAATAATGTTGAATCAATAAAAAGTGAAGGATTTAAATCTGGTAAATTGACTATTGGTAAATTTATGGGTGAGGGTACTTACTTAACTGACAATAAAAAAGTCAGTAAGTTTTACAATAATTTGTTAGAAGGTAAAAATCCGAAGGTGTTAGAAACTAAAGTAGATATTAAAAAACCATTTGTTTATGATGACGATGCAGTTACTAATTTAAGTAGAAAAAAAGCTATAAGCATTGAAGATGCACAAAGTCAATATATAAAGAGATTGTTTAAAGATGAACCTAAATTAGAATCAAAATTTAATAAGATATTTGATAGTCAAGAAAAAAATAGAAAAGAAAAACTTAATATTTACTATGACTTAGATGCGGAATATAGAAAATATCCAGCAAATACACCTGAAAGAAGAGCAGCAATAAGAAAAGCAGATGATTATTATAATGAAAATTTAAGATACTTACCTGATGTTTATTATTCATCAATAAGAAAAGCAGCAGAAGAGTTAGGATATGATGCATTCTATTTTAAGACTAGTAAAATAGATAGTAATGGAGGTCAGCAAATAGTTATATTTGACAATAATAACATCAAAATAATTGATTAATATGGATAGTAATTGTAATGTATGTGAGTTCTATATTAATGGTACTGGTACTTGTAAGGCATTTCCAAAAGGCATACCTACAAATTTTGTACTTCAAATTGAATCACATAATGAAGTTGTGAAAGGGCAAAAAGGAGATTTTGTATTTATGGTTAAAATGCCTGATTCAATACGAGAAAAAAATAAATAATTATTTAGAATAGGCATTGCCAAATCAAAATAATTTAAGAGATTTGCCAAATGAAAAAACCAATTGGCACAATTATATCTAAGAATAGAGCGCAAGAAATATCATCACATTGGCATAGTGGACAATGGTCAGCATTGTATTCATTTGCATCTTCTAAATCATATGTTGAAGATTACTATGTAGATTATATTAACGAGATAGATAAATGCATACCTTTTAATTTAAAGCAGAAATCAGAGTTATATAGTCTTAAAAGATTCTTTGAATACAAGAATTGGGAATCATCAAATAAACTTTGCTGAAATGTAAATATATATGATAAGGCATTGCAGTATCTAAATAAATAATTATGTTTGCAGTCTTAATTACTTAAACATACACACAATGAATATAACACAAAAAATTACAAAAGCAATATCTGAAATTGCAGAAAATCAACCATCATATGCAAGAGCGCAATATGAAGACAACTATGATGGATTCACTCACTCTACTTATGAAGGATTAACAGAATCAGTAATAGAACATCTTATTAATGATGGATATGATGAGAATGTATCAATGTCCATTATTGAAGAATATATATACGATTTATGGTGTTAATTTATATTCCAATATTAGCCAAAGCCTACCTAAAAAGTAGGCTTTTTTATTAAACATAATTAATGCAAAAGCAAAAGGTTTTAAACCAATATAACACAATCAAAAAATTATTATCTTTACACGATGAACGTAATAGTAATGCCTGAAGGTGAGATTAAAAAAGTCTCCAATATGGTTGCTGAACTACTTATACTTAATGGTGGTCGCAGATTAGAATTAAAACCAATTGAACTAAACATAAATAACAATGAAGGAAGCAGAAGCATTGGAACTGGTGAAGTTCCTAAACTTAGAAAGCGCAGAATCAATCGAAGAAGCGAAGGAAAAATTTACTCAACAATGGATAAAGTCTGAGGAGTTATCTTCAAAGATTGGAAGAGTAACTGGTAGCATTACCAACGTAGCAAGAAAGGCATTTGAACCATTTGGTATTGTTCTTACTGAAGATGATTTCAAAGATAAGAAAGTAGAAGAGGTACTTAGGAGTGCATCTGAACGTGCTAAAGAATCATTTGAAGCACAACGTGAAGAGTGGGAAAAAAGAGCATCAGGTAATGGCTCTGAGACCTTAATCAAGGAGTGGGAGTCTAAGTACAAATCACTTGAAAAGAAACATAATGAAGTGGACTCTGCACGACAAGATGTAATGACTCAGTTCGACAAGTACAAGGAGAAAGTAAAAGAAGAAAGTAAGATTAATTCAATCAACTCAATCTTTGAAAAAGAACTTACTGCTATTAAGATTGACCCATCTGTATCTGATATTACATTACGTGGTTTTAAATCTGTGATTGCAGAAAAGTATGTGATAGACTTAGAAGATGATGGTAATGCCATCGTAAAGGATAAGAAGAGTGGTGAGAGATTAAAATCAACTGCAAAGGCTGGTTCATTTTTGGGTATCTCAGATGTGTTATTGAAAGAAGCAACTGATGCTGGTATCATCCAAAAAAATGTACATCAAGGTAAAGCAATCAATCAAAGAGGTGCATACATTCCAGCTATTGAACCAGTACAATCAAACAAAACAAAATCTGTTAATCCACGTTTTTTAGGTATATAAATTAGTATCTTTGGGTGTTCATAGTGGTTTACTTTTATGCGAAGTTAAAGTAGATGGGGGAAAGGGTAGCAGAAATGTTACCCTTTTTTTTGTGATATTAATTTAATTTTTATCTTTGTAACAGAATGGTAGTGACATTCGTAAAGAACTTTGAGGGGATTAACTTACCTTGATTAAAAGTCTTGATTGTCACTACCAGTCAGGGCTTTTTTATTTTTACTAAGTCCTACTGAGTCAGTTGATACGTTACGAACTGACCTGAGTATAGGGTAGGAATACCAATCAAAAACTACGTTAAAGAGACCAACAAACAATGACTGCGTAGATGCAATGACTTTCAAGGTGTCAACATCGAACAAGTGCAAGAGGGTATCACTCCCTTAGTAGTTAATTGGGTTACTTATAAAGACTAACAAGAGATAGATTGATGAGACAAGGTTAGCACCTCAAATATAGAAAAGGGGTACACGGATAAGTTACTAAGAGGTCAGTTAGATATTCATTATCTATCTTCTTACCCTTGCACGGAAGTAGACCTTGTTATGTTTGGTAATTAAAAAAAGTATTATCTTTACAACGCAAAAAGACAAAGTAGTCAGTCGTGACTTTAACACGACATCAAAAAGTAGGTAAACATCTCAACCTTTAATGAGACAAAAACTAACTTTCTAAATCGACTAACAATGTCAATTTCTCGTATTTTATCCGAATGTCCAAACATTCAAGCACCACTTGGTCAACTCTTCATTGAGGTAGGTCAACGTGAGTCATTACCTTTCTTGGAGTATCTTAACTCTCCTGAGAACGTAAAATTAATTCGTCAACAAGTTTCTGCTGGTGGTGGTAAACTACGCACAATTGAAGCACGATGGATTCAACGTCTTCCCGAAACTGAAGTAGAAGAGGGTGCAGAAATTATGAATTGTACTGCTACTAATGTATATGGTGACACTACAACAACTTACACCTTAGAGACTACTGATACTTACCAAGCATCTCAGTTAATCTCAGGTGCTGATATCGCTCGTCATTGCCAAGATAATAGTGTATACTTCTTAGAATCAGTTATGCGACTTATGGACGTAATTGATAGAAAAGTAGCTACTGCTGCTGCTACACAAGCAGTTGCTGCTATTGGTACTTGGGGAACTGATGTAGAAAATTTCTACACTATGGATGGTGACTGCATCGAAGTTGCTACAATTGATTCAAGTGGTAATGTTAACCCATTCGCTTTAGCTGATATTCAACAAGCAGCAACAATGGCTAACTACCCAGCAGCACCAATTGCGTTCGGTGGTGCAGCAATGCAGCGTTACGCAAATGCGGTAAAGGCTGGATGTTGCTCTCAGAGTGGTATTGATATCTTAGCAATCTCTCAACAAAATGGTTTTGCTTTTGCTTATGATGCACGTTTAGCAGCAGCACAAGGTGACCAAACATCTGCATTGGTAACTACTGCTGGTGCTATCCAATGGTTATCTTATAACCTTGCTGAGTGGAATACAAACTTCACACCATCTGTAGGTATGTCTTACTCACGTACAATTGCATTCACACCCGCTGGTGTACCAGTTGACTTGACTCTTAAAGACGATTGTGGTAACCTATCTGTTATCGTGACTGCTACTGGTAAAGTTGTTACTTTGCCAACTGACATCTATGAGGCTGGAGATAAATTCGCTGGTGTGAACTATGTGAATTGTGTTTCTATTGTAAATCCAGCACCTTAATCTTTATTGATTACAATTTATTGAGGGGTGGGTGATTAATTGCCCACCCTTTTTTTATAACTTTGAAAAAAAGAAACTATGTGCTTTGAGAAACTATTAGGTTTGAAAGGCTGCTCAATAACAGAGCCAACTACAGGCTTATATATAGATGACTTGGGCATTAACACCACTCTGTTAGGTCAATTAATAACTGACCAGTATGTAAGTGGTGTAGAATTATTTGAAGGTAAGAGAGCCTTTGCTTGGAGAAAGTTAAGTAGTGATATACTGACTCGCCTACAAGCTACAATGAAAGCAGATACTATCATTGAAAATAAAAGAATTGGTCAGGTATTAACCAATGCAAGTAATATTGATTTAGCACTTGGTGCTGGTAGGTATGCTGGTATTCGTGTTAAGATTGACCCAAATAATACATCATTCTTAAACTTCTACCTTAGTCAATTACAAATAGACATTTACACTATGTCAACACCAGTAGAGATATTGGTATTTGACATGGCTACACTTAAATTGATTGATACATTCGATTATCAGAGTGAAGCAGTAGAAGAGTTCATAGGTAAAACATTCAAGGCAAAACGTAGAAAGTTAGATTTAGCATTTGTCTATGAAGCATTGTACGATACCACTAAAATGATAACTAAGAAAGGTGCTTGTACTGATTGTGGTGGTAGACTTAAAGAGGCTCACATTTGCCCATTCGTAGATGCTATTGGAATCGAATTAACTACTGATGGGTTCAATGTACTATCATCAACACATAAGAAGTATACTCAAGGTATGTCCTTTGTTTATAATGTGAATTGTGATAGAGAAAGTTGGTTGTGTTCAATTGGTGGATTAATGGCAATGCCTTTAGCCTATGCAACGGCAGTCGAAATATTTAACTATGCCTTGACCATTTCACCTAATCAAAGAGTCAATACTGCGGTATCTGTTAACAAAGGTAATAAGGTCTTTGCTACATCAGATGCTACTGAAGGTATTGTAGCAGCACGTGATATAGCAGCAACAAGATATAATGAAGAGTTAGGTGCTATGTTACAAAATATGCGCCTACCTGACGATAGACATTGTTTTGATTGTAACAAGAATTACAAATATGTAACGGCTCTACCTTGATGGCTACGATTAAGGAAATGAACGCAAGATTAGATGCACTCAATAAAGAGTGGTTAACCAATTTTAAACCACTCTATCGTGCTGGTAATAACTTGAAAAGAGTTATGTTCAAACGTATATTTGGTAAGGGTAGAAGTGGTGGTTTTAATACTGCAATGGATTCATTACCTACATTTCCTTATTCGACTAATCCAATATATGTAGACCCTAACTCAGTTAGAAATGCACCAGCATCTTTTAAGTTTGGAAAATCTACTACTGATTCAAAGGGTAAAAAAAAGAAAGGTAAACCAATCAAATCATTATACTTTCCTGAAGGGTATGCTCAATTAAAGACTAAGACATCTGCTACATTACCACTACAATTAACTGGTAAGTTAGCTGGTGGTTTCTTGCAGTCAGAGGTAATTAAAGATGGTCTATCAGTTAGTGTAACATTACCCGATTCAGAGGTAGATAAGGCTGAAGGTTTGCAATATGGAAATCGTAACTTTAAAGGCTATGGTACTATCTTCCAACCTACAGATATTGAACAAGAAGAGTTCTTAGAATTGCACGGACAATACGTTGTTGATGTCATTAACGAATTATTGAAATGAACTTATTAAAGACGATAATAGAGAGATTAAACCAACGTGTTGAGGTAGCTAATATCTTCGACCAAATCTACCCACTCTGTGAACTTAATGCAAACGGAAATGATAAGGCTTGGGTTCATTATATTGGTAATGGTCAGGCTGAGGTAGTAACTAATTTCGATGCTAAACAAGGTACTCTATTTTGGGCAAAGAGAGGTAAGGTATCAGTTACTAAAACTGAATCATTAAAGGTTAGTGGTTGCAAGACTTTATACTTAACAACCTTTCCATTGACTGCATATGCAGTTGTTAGAAAGTCGCATCTACCTTGTGATAGTGAAGACTCTCAAGATTGGATAGCATCACGAATCTATAGACTGATAAGTGGAACTGATTCCGATTTCAAAGTATCAATTGGAGTCATTCAATATGAGGTAATACCTAATGGTTATGTCAATGAGATTAAATCTTTGACGGCTAATTATGAGTGGGCTTGTGTTGCAGTTGATGTTGATGTATCTGTAGTAAGTTCAAGTGAAGATGGGTGTTATGATGTGTGTGCTACTGGTGACATTCCACTACCCGACTTTCAACCTTGTACACCTTGCTTGACTGAAGTAGCAGTAGATGGTGTAACTATCATTGGTAATGGTACTACTGCTGACCCATTGGTAGCAATTGGTGGTGGTGGTGGAGGTGGTGTAATGACTGCTATTGCATTTTCAACTGACCATCTTGCATCAACTGGTAATCAGTATCTTGTTGGTAATGTAGTATGGTACAACGGCAACATCTACAGATGCATTGCTAACAATGATTCATTATTACCTACTAATACTACTTACTGGGTTAATCTTGGTGCTGGTTTTCAAACCATAGAAAGACCTATAGATTGGAATGCAACAAGTGGCAACAATCAGATACTAAATAAACCTACCATTCCAAATGCACAAGTTAACTCTGATTGGAACTCTACAAGCGGAGTAAGTGAGATTTTAAACAAACCTACTATTCCAATTTTACCAGCAACAATAGTAGAAGATGTTACTGCAACTGCACCAATGTCTTCAACTGGTGGTACAACACCTGACATATCAATTACTCAAGCGGATGGTACTACAGATGGCTATTTAAGTTCTACAGATTGGAATACATTTGATGGTAAATTTAATGTACCAACGGGGTTAAGTACAGACTATTTAGATGGATTAGGAACACCTCAACCATTCCCAACTATTCCTGATGTTAGTGGATTTGTACCATATACTGGTGCAACTCAAGACTTAGATATGGGAACTCACAATGTGACTGCTGACCATATTGCTCTTAATTTATCTCCATCGGGTGCTGGTTTTGTAGTGGGTGCTACAGAGTGGAACAATACCATCGGCAGTTCTCAGACATTGCTCAAGGGTGGTAATGTAACATTGAAAAATGGTGTTGACTTGGTTGCTCGTATTGTTAATAAGGTGACACCTAATACTACTCTTACCAAAGCATCATATCAAGCAGTAAGAGTAAGTGGTGCTACTGGTGGTAGATTATCGGTGGCACTTGCTCAAGCAGATACAGACAACAATAGTGCAGATACTATTGGTCTTGTTACAGAGACTATCAATACCAATCAAGAAGGATTCATAATAACTATGGGTCAATTGTTGGATATTAATACTACTGGTTCATTGCAAGGTGAAACTTGGGCGGATGGTGATGTACTATATTTATCACCAACAACGGCAGGAAGGTTGACCAACATCAAACCGACAGGAGCAACAGGGCACATTGTGGTCATTGGTTATGTTGAATATTCTCACGCAAGTCAAGGTGCGATATATGTCAAAATAATGAACGGGTGGGAATTGGACGAATTGCATAATTGCTTTATAAGTTCACCAGCCAATAATGATGCATTGATTTATGAGTCATCTACTCAGTTGTGGAAAAATAAAACAATTGCTACTGCATTAGGATATACACCAGTTACTGATGCAAGAACTCTAACCATCAATGGTACATCTTACGACTTAACTGCTAATAGAAGTTGGAATACACCATTTGAGTTAGTTGTGGCAGCATCAGATGAAACTACTGCATTAACAACTGGAACGGCAAAGATTACATTTAGAATGCCACGAGCAGTTACACTAACATCAGTTAGAGCATCATTAACAACGGCTCAAGCAAGTGGTAGTATATTCACCATTGACATTAATGAAAGTGGTACATCAATATTATCTACAAAGTTGACGATTGACAATACAGAAAAGACAAGTACAACTGCTGCCACTCCACCAGTTATTAGTGATGTCAATCTTGCTGATGATTCAGAGATTACTATTGACATAGACCAGATTGGTGATGGAACTGCAAAAGGTTTAAAGGTTATGTTAATAGGAAACTACGCATGAGTTTTTTAGTCAACCCATATTGGTATGCGAGTGGAGGATGTGCCGATGCTGATGCAGTTGCATTCCTTGCAGCGGCTGGTATAACAGATGCCACTATCACATCTGCTATCTGCACATTGGTAACAACTATGAAAGCAGATGGAACTTGGGCAAAGATGAATGCGATTTATCCAATGGTAGGTGGAACGGCTACAACGCATAAGTTTAACCTTAAGAATCCTGCCGATACCAACGCTGCGTTCCGCTTATTGTTCTCGGGTGGATGGGTGCATTCCAGCGGAGGTGCATTGCCTAATGGAAGTACTTCATTTGCAAATACATTTTTTAATCCGAGTTTAAACGCATCTCAAAATTCGCATCATTTAAGTTATTACTCAAGGACTAATTCCAATTTAACAGAAGTTGAAGTTGGTTCATTTCTTAGTAACAATGGTTCTTTAATTGAAATAAGAACTGCTAATATTAGTTATTTTAGAATTAACAATGGAACTGGTACAATAACATTTGCAGATACTGATTCAAGGGCTTTTTATATTGCAAATAGAACTGCATCTAATTTAATAAATGCTTGGAGAAATTCCACAAAATCTGTTCAAAGCACTACATTGATAAGCACAACTCCAATAAATATAAATCATTATTTAGGTGCTATGAATAACAACGGAACGGCACAATTCTACTCAAGAAAACAATGCGCTTTTGCATCCATCGGAAGCGGCTTGACTGATGGAGAAGCAGCGGCACTCTATAACTCCGTTCAAGCGTTTAACACCACCTTATCCCGTCAAGTCTAATGCAAGTTCACCTACTAACATACGAAGAGGCTCAGAGCCTTATTGGCGTTCAGTTCATGCCAGACAATTATTTCAACCCTATCTTGGATGCTGACGGCAATTACATCATCAGCATCGAAGAAGTTGAGCAATGCTCAATTGAGTGGGTGAAAGCCTTACCTTTGATAACTTACAAACCTATAATTATTGAATCATGGCAGGAGTAAAAATTACCGACTTAGCGACATTGACCACAGCTGTCAATGAAGACTTATTATACATCGTGGATGTGAGCGACACATCGCAATCACCCGAAGGCACATCCAAGCAGATTGAGGTGGGGAATATGTTTTCAAGTGGAAGCTATACACCGACTGCAAGTGCTGAAACTAATTTAACAACTTTCCCTAGACCAAGTACATTTATCAGAGTTGGAAATATTGTTAATGCATTTGTGTTAATTGACATCACATTGGATGTTGCAGAAGATACTGGCTCATTTGATTTATCACTTCCAGTTGCTACAACATTTACAGATAACAAGCAATTGCAAGGAGTCATTCAATGGTCTAAAGATGGCGTTTCATTAGCTGAAATAACTGCAATAAATATTATTTCAAACGGCAGTATTATGCAAGTAGATATCACAACTGCAAATACTAATGCTGATTTAACATCTTGCGTTATAGCATTCCAATATGAAATCATCTAACAACGGCATTCGACTGATACACTTTAAAATATGAATATATCTAAGACTGGTATTCAATTGGTCAAAGAATTTGAAGGACTTAGGCTCAATGCCTATAAGTGTAGTGCTGGTGTTGCTACAATTGGCTACGGAAGCACCTTTTATCCTGACAAATCTAATGTCAAGATGGGAGATGTGCTAAGAGATAAGGACGAAGCAGAAGTATTACTCATAGCAACCCTTAAAGACTTTGATATATACGTATCTAAGTACACTAAGTCAGTTAAGTTAACACAATATCAATTTGATGCACTTGTATCATTTGCCTTTAATTGTGGATTAGGTGCATTAGGTTCATCTACCTTGCTCAAAAAGGTACTAAGTAACCCTAATGACCCAAATATAGCTTTAGAGTTCTTAAAATGGAATCGTGGTGGTGGTGTTGTGTTGAAAGGTTTGGTTAAAAGAAGAGAAAAAGAAGCAGAACTATATTTTAAGGTGGTCGTATAGTTGATATGGCTATCGACCCTAAGAAATTCAAACAAATAGCTGACTTACTTATGGTGTACTGGCATTTAACTATAGGCTCATTGGTATCTATTATAGGCTTTTGGCTATTCTTTACCAAGAAAATTGATAAAGAGTCATTTGCCTATATAATTGGTGCGGTTGTTACCTTGAAATGGGTGTGGAAACCAACTGAGAAAGGGGGTAACAATGACTGATGGTGTAAAAGATACCATTCAATCCATTTCTAAGATTACTTATGATACTACCTATGTAGTTATTCGTAAGGAAATCAAGAAAACTGAACCATTTACCTTTATAAATCACTACATGGGAGATACTTCTTTGTATCTCTACCAAAATCAATGGGGTGAAACGCTATATGTTGACCAAAAATTAACTAAATTTGAGCCAATTGTTGAGGTTATAGTTGAACCAACACCAATAATACCATTTAGAGCATCAGATACTATACAGCCATGTGATGCTAAGTGGTTAATTAAGGGTGAAAAGTTTGAATTAAAACCTTATTCTATACAAAAATGTAAAAATAATATGGTTCAAGACTACTTATATAGTGACTTATCAAACTCAATTGTAATGATGTT
>Ga0315909_10005263_pt1 | contig 14931 bp, 31 predicted proteins | sample LakEriMetagenome_11_FD_203527 | JGI IMG/M metagenome (GOLD analysis project Ga0315909, IMG submission 203527) | Freshwater fungal communities from buoy surface, Lake Erie, Ohio, United States - Buoy 2 MA125 | ecosystem: Environmental > Aquatic > Freshwater > Lake | place: USA: Lake Erie, Ohio...
CTAATTTGTTGGAATTTAGCAGCGGCATTCACTAAAGCTGTGATGTTACCATCTCTACCATGTTCAATAGGTGTTGACTCCATATACCGGGCCAATCTATCCAACATAGTCTTTATACCCATATACGCTCTATATGTAGGGGTCTCATATAATTTCCTGCATGTTGCTAATGCCTTTATCACTAGATCATCCTCTAATGAAAAATCAACATCCACTTCATTACAAACAATCTCTTCCTTCTCATGTTCAGGAACATTAAAAAAAGGATTAAGATCTGGATTGGGACATGTCATATAAAACAAATATGTGTAGATCTTAAGATGATCCTCTGGATATTCTTCCATTATATCCTTCAAACTCTTAATTGTATAGCAGTGTTCTGTTGCCACCACTTTTCCGTTTTGTATATCAAATAATCTGACTAGCATCTTGGTAATGTTTAATTAAATTCACCACTTCATCTTTCAAATAAGGGAGATCATAGGGTACAATCTTCTTTACAAGTGGTTCTCCGTTTTCATCCAACTTAGTAATAGGGTTTCCATATTTATCATTTCCCTCTGTATAAAATAACACGTGGTGTATAGTTAGTTTTCCTGGTTTTAATTTTGGGTTGTGCTTTAAGATAATATACATATATGTAGACAATTGTAAACTATAATGCCAAAAATTACAATCATCCAAGTGACTCACTGGAAAAAGCATTTTCTGACTTACACCCTCCCAATTCTTATATGATTCTTTCTTAATCTCTTTATTCGTTTTATAATCCGTGATGTTAACACATCCGTTTGCCACCTCTACAAGATCTGACTGCCCACATATACCAGCAGACTTGAGGTAGACAAAATGCTCAGGATACAAACCTTGTTCCAATTTCTGGGATGGAGCATACTTTATATCATTCTCAGTAAGAGGTCTAATTATAGGGAGCTCTACACCATATCTATTTATAGTGGACAGTTCCAACAAATCCGCCTCCCTCTGATTGTGATACCAGTTACCCTGCTGTATGGCTCTATTAGATTCATTATCCCAAGCCTGCAAGATATCTTCCACTGGCATACCATACCACTTAGACTTCTTAGACTTAGCCGATCTTTCCGCTACAGCCTTTGCATCAAAATGATGCTTAAACTTAGATATAAAACTTGTAACACTAATCCAGCTAATATCATCACCTGGATCTACAGATTCATATTTATGATTCTCTGCTTTAAATCTTACACTCATAACTTACTTAATATTTCATCTTCTTCCTCAGAATTGAGAAGAGCCTCCCATTTACCTTTAGGACACTCAGAAGAAAGTGACCTAGTTTTAAACTTAAGGGAACAGCCACAATCTCCGCAACAGGGTTGTGTTCCTTCCACTGCACAATTAATCCCGGTAATATCCAGGTGCTTACATGTAAGACAAACATTATACCGCTGCTGTGCAATCACCTCTATACTTTCCTGAGTAAAAACATAGTTCTTTACTCCCTCTAATATCTGGGCCCTATTCTCCCATATTACCTTCATTTTTTCTTTTACGGTGCTCTTTTTTCTTTTCATAATCTTGTTTCATTTGTTCTTCAACTTTCCGCATCTTCTCCAATTTCTCTTCCGTACCCTTATACACATGATACCTTGAAAATATCAAGTTCTCTCTATTTGCCAAATACTCGGTATACCTCCTTAAGTTAATCTGTAAAATATTCCACTTAATATTAAAAGTGCCAAAACCATCTATAAGAATATATGGAGAATCTAAAGATGTCAGATTCTTTCTGACTGTCTCCCAATAATAATCTACCACCTTCTTTACAACCTTAGCATCTAAGTTAAGATCAGAGTTTGTGATATCAAGAATTTCCTTGTACTTCTTCGGGTTCAATACTTACAAATTTATAATCTAACAAAACATTACCTTGAGATTGTATATTCAACTTATCTGACACCTTTATAACCTTCCTACTTTTTCCGACCTTATCTATAACCCCCATTCTTTCAAATCTACTTACAGCATTCCTTACAGACTGTGGCGTTTTAAATATCCCTTCATCAGAGGCATGGTTACAAAAATCCGTGAGATCAATCTCAGGATTAAACACCAGCATAGTTAAACATTCTAAATCAGCTTGGCTTACATTAATCTTCTCAAGGTAAAAATGGGTGAGGAGCTGATACTTCACAATATCAGCTCTCTCTAATTTAACCCTTTTACTTACCTGATTAAAAATCATGACTTCTTCAATGTACGTTTAGATAAATTAGGCTCCTGCTCTTCTTCCTCTTCCTCCGGCTCTGAAGCCAACATGTTAGCAATCATAACTTGGTACTGAACTCTCTTAGCCCTCTGTTCTTCCACTAAAGTGACTAATGTCTCATACTCCAATCTAACCTTAAGGAATTCTATCTCCTCTGTATAGTAATCCTTAAGCTTTGTTTTTCTCTCAGCCATCTCTTCTGATGACATTTGGTTTTCTAATTCTTCTGACATAATTGTTGGTTTAATTTTTAACAAAAGTAAACTTTTAATATTTATTAATTTTCAACCACTTATCCACATACCCCCTATAGGGTACCGGGGTACACATAGACCCCCCTACCTGATAAACATGTAAATGAAAATTGTAATGTGGATGAGGGTGGGTGGGGCTATAAACTATCAACTCCCCTCCTTACTTTTAGCCGGATATAACCCCCGGTAAGAAAAACCATGATGTACTTTTATAAAAAAACCGACAAAGCAATTATTTGCACAACTGAAACTTTAGCTACCAAATCTGTGAAGCTACCAAATGGCAATGTAATCCAATCTCGTGTACAAGTAGATGGATTAAAGTTTGGTGTGCTTGCAGTGGGTGACCAAGAAGTGGGTGAATTAAAGGTGGGAGATAAACTGCCATTTAATATCACTGACTCTCAAGTAATGGACCAAGAAGGTAATCCTACAACTCTGTATTGGTGCACACCTGAATAAGGTGTGTGCCCTTACGGGTTACAGGCATAAGCACTTTCTATACTTACTAACAAGTTCCTGTTGTCCAAGGATTAAAATGTAACGGCTTACATACTTGTTATGTCATCAGAATGTCATCAAATAGGGTAAAACATGCAAAAATGTGTATAACTCTCCGAGAGAATGTTGATAAGTGGGGGTTAGATGGGGGTTGACAGAAACACTATCACCTAAAACCAGTGTTGGTACCAAGTGGTAAAAAGTGGGATTAGATGTCACAATGTGGGATTATATGGCTAATATCTATATTAGCACTCCTCTGTGGGAGTATAAACAGCCATTTAGGCACAGAGCGTTACTCTTATGAGTAGGTATGGAAAAGACATTTATCAGCACAGGTATCTATACTAATGGATGTGTAATACCTGTAACAACAGAAGATCCTTGTATTCAGGTTATTCATGATGAGTATTCAGAAGACTTTCGTCTTAATATATATGTAGGTAGTACTTGGATTGAAGCAATTACTATAAGTAACTACCGTAGTATGTGTAATGCTGTTTCTGCTTTACCTGTCTACTCATCTAAAAATGAATACCTAGGTAATGTATATTCGCTTATTCAAGAAATGCTTTTCTGGGATATGCTTAGAATACATGCGGCTTAAATTAAGGGGTGTAACAGCCCCTTTTACTTTAATGCATCATTCCTACTTCACAATCTTATTATATATTTGTATTATGAAAATTTATATATATGTACTCAAAGATCCTGCATCTCACATTGTTAGGTACGTTGGACAAACTAATAACCTCAATCAGAGACTTAGCAGACATCTAAATAATGCTAAAAGCAATAAAGATAAAAGACACATAAGTAATTGGATTAGAAGTATAGGTTTAAATCCAATTATGGAAGTTATAGAAGAATGTGAATATTTGACTAAAAACGAAAGAGAAGAGTATTGGATTAATTATTATAAAAGCTTAGGTTGTGATTTATGTAATGCTTCTAACGGAGGACCTGGTGCTGGTGTAGGTAATACTAATTGTAAAGGTAGAGTAATGTCTGAAGAAACTAAAAAGAAAATCTCTGCAGCTAATAAAGGTAGAAAGACTACACACGGTAAAGGAGGAGTTGAAGGAAAATCTATAAGTCAATATACTAGAGATGGTGAATTACTTGCAACATTTCCTTCTATACTAAAAGCTTCTAAAATTACAGGTATATGCCGTAGAACTATAAAACATTCTTTAAAAAATAACAAACAAAGAGAAAGACATCCATTTATCTGGAGGTACTTATAAAATATTCATCTGCATAAAAACTCACTTCCAAAGGGATAGCAGTTGTAATTCTTAATTAGTATTAGCAAGTACTCAATCTATCCCTTAATCCGTAAAGCAGTGTTCCTGTAGGATGCAAGATAGATGTTATGCTATACGGATTACAACTGAATGCAGAGTGAAGTAAACAAGGGTGATGACCAACATCAAAGATTCTAGTTATCTAACAATGGTAAAACTGGCATTGATTTGCTGGTAATCCTTACTAGAAGGTTCTTGGTTCCACGCTAGTGGCTTGCGTGTAATAAATTAAGACTGCTATATGAAATCCTACACCTAAGCATGTGTTTAAACTGCTTTATTTTGAACTAAACTAAATTTAAACAGATATGACTTTTGAAGAAGCCTCGGACATGTTTGCTATGTATAGCATCAGTCCAGAATTAACCTGCCAGTGTGATGAATTTCACACCTGCCAACAATGCTATGAAGAGATGAAGAATGAATCTGATCTTAATGCATTAGAGAATCAAACATTTGAGGGGTGAGCAGTTGTAACTAGAGGAGGGCAGATAATGCTTGATGTAAACTGTTACAACTGAGTGCAGAGGGAAGTAAAAATACAATGCTGTCTTGTTTCACTGAAAAGCAGCAAACATCAACAAATGGGTAGAGTTTTAATGGTTGCAAACATGCTGCATTCTGTATCCCGTTTATTCACTGAACACTCTATATGATAAGACTAACTAGAGTTGTGTGTTCTGTAAGTTAAGCATTGTATTTTTTAACTTTAAACTAAACTAAACAGATATGGACATAAAAGAACTTATTGAAGCAGCATTTATTAGGGCTGCAATTGAAAACCTAATTGACTTTAAGTATCAATTAGAGGAAGCTTATAATGATGGCCGCATTGGTTATTATCAATATGAGCAAATTAAAGCTGTTATTGAGGCTTACCTTAATAGTATCAGCCCTGAAATTCCTATCACCTAAGCATGTGTTTAAACTGCTTACTTTAACACACCATAACTCACGTGGTATAATCATCTTGTGACCTCTGTTGCTACATGTTAAGATGCAAGATGTAAAACCACACTGATTAATAGTTCTCTATACCAGATAAAACCTTAAGCCAAACGTAATGGTGGGCTAATGTATAGAATGAAAGTTAATCAGTTTCCCAAGGGTGAGCAGTTAGTAAAAGAAGCGGGATATCCAGCTAGTGTATTGGCCACTTAAATGTGGATAGCACGTTACAACTGAGTGTGGAGGGGAGTAAGTGTTGTTCCCTTGAGAAAGGAATGGTTATTCAGAGTGTAAGTTTATGAAGTAGTAGCTCTACGTAAAGGACTCACTACAACACAGAGGACTTCTCATCCTTACACCTAGACATGTGTTTAAACTGTCTTTTTATGATGGAGTGGCGGAATGTAGACGCTAACCCACAAGTGTAGATAAGTACTTTGTTAGTTTAATGTAATAACCTTCAGTTTCCAGTAATGGTTTTTATTCAAGTAATAATCTTATCATACAGGTTCGAGTCCTGTCTCCATCACTACTACAAGGTATGGTAATCCTACTAACACAACTAGCGGACCTTGTAGTTTTTTTAATTTTAAATCAATATGAAAATCTATAAATTTATGGGAAAAGTGATGCTGATAGTATTGCTTCCCTTTGTATTCACTGTTATTAGTACTATACTAATAGCGGCCACCATTTCTATTTTGGGAGCATTATCTGGATATAATACATTCAGTAATTGTTTTGTTAATGCAGTAGGCAATGAACAATTGATTATTGCTATGCTTGGTATTAGTAGTGTATTGACTGTTATTCATCTTGTAATACATGAGTAATCTTACTTGGACCACCAAAGACGGCACTGTTATGTATGTAGACAATATGTCTGATGAACACGTCCGCAATGCTTTTAAAATGCTTCTTAGAACTATCAATAAACTTAAAGCCGAAAAACAGAGAAGTGTACGCAATATTACACTTAATGGAGATATGGCTCAACAGTTTAATCAGACAAACTTTGAAGATGCTGATGATGATAGATTAAATGAAATCTGGGAAGATGTATCTTTTTTCAACCATTAAACTATTTTAAATATTATGAGAATTAACTTATTAAACTATGAAGTATTACCTATCCTTGTTAATGGTAAAGTAATCGCATTAGATTGCCCTTATGGCAAACAACTTGACTACACCGTTGGTGGTAGAAAAATTTCTTTACTTACTATTGGTAAGTATACTGTGCAACCAGATGGTCCGTTTAAACCAGAAGATTACGAGATCCTTAATACTAAACAATATACTATATTGGTTAATAGTAAACAGGGTCCTGTATTGAAAGCTGTTACTGACTATCTAAATGCTAAACAAAATTCTATTGTTCAGGATCTTATGGATTATGTTAAAGCCCATCAGCCCAAAAATTATAGAATTGGTGACAAAATCCATCTTAAAGAAAAGATGGGTGTGTACATTATCTCTAACATTAAAGGTAATGATGTATGGATTACCTGCAAGAAATGGCAGTATAATCCTAAAGAGTCTGATAAATATAGAAAAATATCTATGGACTCTATTAAATGCCTAGCGGGAGGGCTTTATAATTTTAACCGTAAATAGACTTATGTCTATAACCTGTGTCAAGTGACATTATTAGTGGGGTAGTACCACTACAGGTTCCAATCAAAAACACCACATATGAAAAAACAAAATTTAAATGGCTTAAAGACAGTAGTTCTTTTTGTCATTAAAGCATTGCTTATTAGTTTAGTAAGCATCTTTATCTCATCATTTGTTATGTTTACCTTCCTTGATGGTAAGTATAATGTACTATTTAACCAAACCGGTTTAATTATTGGCTGGGTTACAATAGCCTTGAGCTTGATTAGTTTGTACTTTGTAATAAAGAAAGGGAAATAATCATGGGAGTAGATATTTATGGAGTTGATCCTATAATGAGGAGTATGGGACCAGAAGAAATTGATTGGACTACTGCCACTGATGAACAAATAGATCAATACTATGAAGACCTAGGTCAGCATAGAGATCTTAATCCCGGAATTTATTTCCGTGCAAGCTGGTGGGGATGGAGACCTATTGTTGGTATAGTGAATTTATTAGCGCCTGAAATTGATACTACATCTTGGCATTACAATGATGGAACTGGTTTAACAGATTCTGAAGAATGTAAAGCTTTAGCTGAACTTATTGATAACTGGCTTAGTGATAACACTCTCTATACAGATAACAATGATTCTATCTATGTTAACTTTGGTAGCTGGCGTACTGCAGATGATAAGATGTTGGACCCGGATAAAGCTGATTTTTTAAATGTACTTTATCCTATTGGTACAGTTGTTCCTGGAATGATTGCTACATCTGAAGGTGAATTAGTACAGACATCTCACGTCACTGATGTAAGTCATCTTAAAGAGTTCTCAAACTTTCTTAAAGAATGTAACGGATTTAAAATTTATTAATATGATACAGTTTTCATTTAAAAATCCACAGTCTGTTGCATTCCATGAAGATGGTGTTAATATAGTCTTTTATATGTTTTATAAAACTGATTCTATAATCTATGATAGAAATAAAATTAGTGGTAAAACTTATATCAAGATAAATAAACCTTATTCTAAAGGTGCCAAATATCTTATGAATATCAACACTAATATTAGGATTGAATGTCAAGGATTTATAGGTTATTCTACAGCAGAAAAAACCTTTATACATCTAGACCCTGATAATCTTAATGAAAATATTGGTGAAAATATTGGTTTATGTGTTTATCGTTTTGCTATTTCTATTGATAACTATCAAATTAACTTTCTTTTTGATGAAGAAGTTGAAAGTGTACATGGTGGTTATCAAATAATGGATATTATTAAATCTATGGATAGTTATAGCAGAAAGTTTAGAAGCTATATCCGTAAGTTTATGAAAGATAACACCATCACTGATCTTAATCTTATAGAGATAGCAAAAGCATCCGGCATTAGAGTTATTGATACAAACTCTGTTGACAAATCAATTATTGATAAAGATATCTTCCAAGAAAGTTTACAATCTAAAATATTTAAAAATGTTACAGTTTAGCACAAGCAAATCAACTAATTCAAAGATAATTGTAGGCAGAGCCTATAATCCAGATAATACACTTAAAGGAGTTCTTGTTAAAGAAGGTTCTAGAGTATATTTAGTTAAAGTAAAACCAAGCACTGCTGCATAAGTGCTTGGTTTTTTTCATATTGAATTACAAAGGTTTATAGGGGTACATGCAGGTACCCCTTTTTTATTTATGAACTACAAACTAAATGATGATTTAAGTTTAAGTAAAACTTGGTCATACAAAAAAGCTTTCTATGTATCTCTTGTAATTAATGCATTCTTAGTGCTTACAGGAATATATATGGATAGAAATGAAATTCTGTACAAAACCCGGACAATCTTTGTATGGGGAGATAGTACAGAAAAGTCTGATCTTATACTTACGGATAGTTCAGTGTTAAATGAACTTGTTAAAAGTGGTTGTGTATTACCTACGGTGGCTCTTGCTCAGGCTAAATTAGAGTCTGGACTTGGTAAAAGTCAGGTTGGTAAAAATGCCAAAAACTTATTTGGTATTACACACCACAAGTGTAAGTATGTACACGGTAAGTATGGAGTGTATGCTTCATATAAAACCTACAGAGATAATATCAAGTGTTATATACACATCCAAGATAATTATCTAAAAAACATAGATGGTAAGTATGCTGAAGATCCTGGCTATATTACAAAAATCAAATCTATGAAATAATCAACAACTGCAAACAATGTGGTAGTTGTTGATTAGAGGAGAAAAACTAGGGTAGAGTGAAATATCTCTACCCTTTTTCTTTAACAACTATCATTGAAATATAAAAAATCAATACTATCATGTATAAAAGTGAACTACAAACATTAACAGAAAGAGTGCGTAACCTACAGAGGTATGGTTTCAACACTGCACAGATTGCAAAGATTGCAGGATGTGATGAAGAATTAGCAAAAAGCTTAAAAGTTAAAAGATCTGATGTTGAACGCTATGATGTTAAGTTATTAACAGGCGGACAAAGAAGTTACTACAAAAAGTGTAAAAACATTCTTAAAGGTGAAGCTCGCAGCTTTATCTGTAACTACAAAGAACTAAGAAACTCTAGAGCTGCTGACAAAAAGGTTGTTATTAATGATTATGTAAAACCAAATCTAAAGCCGGTTACACATAAAATTAAGAATATTACCACTGATAAGCCAGTAAGTTTAGTTGTTGGACCAGAAGATAAAGCTCTACTTATTGATATAGAGATGTTATCTAACGGTATTAAAATCACCTGGTAGCTTTATATTGATACAAGATTAAATATGCATCACTAAATATTAATTTTTAGTGGTATATATTTGAATGAGATGTTGTACCAACTCAGAAATGGTAAAGTAATTGAACTGTCTGTAGAGCAGTACTTAGAACTATCTGATGAGGATATACAATATCTTATGTGTCTTAATGCAGGTGATGTAGTAGAAGACCCTTTTTTTGGGGCATCAATTAATGGTAATTTAACCGTTATAGAAATAGAAGAACTAGAAATAGAGGAGATTGATCCTTCAGAATTTGAAGCTGATATACTCCCGGAAGATTTACTTCCAGATTTTTAAATCCAAACCAATTTATTAAAATGAACAAAGTTAAAGTAACTGCTGATGAGTTCGGCAATGTAATCCGTGTATCTAAAAACAATCCTGATTATGGTTTTGTAAGATTAGAGCAATCTGTAGTAGAAATCCAGAATGGCTGGGTAAGAAGAAAAAGCAAAACTGCTATTCTTCCAGGTTTAGTAAGTGACCTTAAATATCTTGCATGGCAAGAAGGTGAAGAGTTGGAAGGTAAGATTGTAGTTAAAGAAACTCTTGAACCAATCATTAAAGATAATCTAGATTATGGTGTAAAGCGTGCAGGACAAGATGGTCCTATCTGTGTATTTGAAGATCAACCAATTTACAGAAGCACTTATTTTACTATGGATATGGATGATGAAGATGTTTATATCCAACATACTAATGTTGATGAAATTAGAGAGAACAATGCTAAATCCGTAGCATCTGTAAAAGTTGCTGCTAAAGTATCTGAAACTAAAACTACACCTGTAGTTATGGAAGTTGAAGAACCTGCTACTGATGAAGTAGCATTTGATTTCTAATTGTATGTTTAATAAGAATGGGGCTAGGAAACTGGCCCCTTTTCTTTTATGATTAAAATTCAAAAAACCAAAACTCTAGAAACTAAGGATAATAATAACAGTGCAAACTGTATAGCACCTAATCTTATATACGGCTGCTTTGGTGGTTGTGTATCTAGTTATTGTTATATGTCTAGATATAATGGGGAAAGAGTTTTTGTTAACTCTAATGTAGATGATGTCTTTAACTCTGTTGTAGAGTGGGAAAAGAATTATGTTAAAGAACCTGATCAGCAAGATCCTGTGTATACTATGGTGGATATTGCTTAAAAACACTTGCTTTATTTAAATAAATATATTATCTTTATTACAAGAAATAAAATTACTTGTAATGAAGATGATGACACTAACAGAAATTACTTCTAAACTAGAAGAATATTGTAAAAAAGATGGTTTTAAATTAGTATCTGAGTATACTAAAGCCAAAGAGCCTCTTTACTTTATTCATACAGAGTCAGGAGTAAAACATACTCAAACTTGGGATACAATAAGAAGTCAAGATTGTATATCTATGAGAAATAATAATGATTATTATAGATACACAATAGAACAAAAGTTAGAAGAGTATGATTATTCACTTATTACACAAGATATTATAAAAGATGTTACAAAAGTTACTATAAAATGTAATAACTGTGATAATCTTAAAGAAATCCAGTGTAATGGTATAAAACACAAACTTACTTTATGTAGATGTACATATAATCCTTACAGAAATAATGGAGGAATCAATATTACAACTATAAAAAGAAATCCAGATAAACTTATTAACCTTTATGTAGTATCTTTTGATGATACAGAGGGTAATAAGGTCTATAAAATAGGATTGTACAAAAACGATAATTACAAACTTAGGTTTTTGGGCTTAATTAGTCAAAATTTAAATTGTCATTTTTATACTAAACTAAACATTGTGAGAGCCTATTATATTGAACAAACTATTATAAGAAATAATAGTAAATTTCAATATACAGGTTGTTATAAAGGAGCTGGATATACTGAGTGTTTTGAGAATATTAATGATATTTATTTAACAAAGCAAATAATGAGCCTTCTTGAGGAAACTCAAGATAGAAAACTGTGTGAATTGCTGGAAAGTCTGGAAGCAGATAATCAGCAGCCAAGTTTTACAGGGATGTAAGAAAGGTTCAGAGACTAGGTTATGGAGACTAGAACAGTCAGTAAAAACCCAAGAGCGCACAGCACCTTAAATGGTGATGATATAGTCCGAGCTGTACATATAACAAAAGAAAGTACAGAAGTAGTAATTAAAAAAGCTACGGTAACACAACTGGTAATACAGATCTAGTTCTTATGCAGAAACATATGCCTGAATCCTTACATAACTACCTTAAAAGATATGATGATCATCCTACCTTAAACTCTACAATGGCTACTAAGTATCCAAAATTATTAACATTAGATGTTAATCATTTTAATAAAAAACCAAGAGTTAGAGTTAGTGTTATGCCCCAAGTATTTTCTAATATACTAGAACCTAAAATGCAAAAGATATCTGATAGAATAAAAGATGTCAATAGATTAAAGGATTTAGGTTGGGAAGTACATATCAACTACAGTCCTGTTATATTCTATCCTGGATGGGAAGAGTTATATGATGATTTATTTAATGAAGTTAAACTTATTGCTGGTGAAAATAAGTGTGAAGTAATTGCACTTACTAACCACGCACTGCAAATGAGCAGAAGTAATGAGTTAGCTCAAAAACTAATGAGATTTAGTTCAGAAATAAAGAATAATGAAAAAATTATGCGTTATCCTCTGAGTTATAAAACTAAATGGTTAAATACATTCAAGTATTTGTATTCACAATACTTTGATTTAAACACCATAAGATACATTTTCTAATCAACAAACAATTACCACATATGAAAAAGACTTATCAAAAACCTGAGTATAGTGGAAAGATTTCCACTTACCAAGCAAACACAAAAAACAACAATGGAAGAGTTTATCAGCAGTATGATGCAGATATACTTAACCCTAATCAGAATTTCTTATACAAGCGGGCCTTATTTGGTCTTAGTATGTATGAACCGGCTGAACTAGAAACAATGTCTGAAGCAAAGAAAGAGAGAGTTAAAAAAATGCAGAGAAGATGTCAGTTTGTTCTTAATCAGTGGAAACAAGAGATGATGATTTCTTTTAGTAATAGTTTATTTTCCCATTTCTTTAAGAATCACCCATTCTTAAATCCTTTCTGGGAACAAACTGAACCCGATCCAAAATTTGTATGCACTTTAGATTTCAAAGATTTAGGAATAAGAAAGGAACAAATTGTAAATAAGTTAATAGAAACAGGTATATTGCCTATTAATTTTTATCAAATACAATGAGTGGTTTTCATAATTTAAGTAATGGAGAGATAGTATTTGTCTATCTCTCCAATCTTAAAACTCTTAAATCTGTTGATGGTATGATAGAAAAGAAAGAAATAGAAAGTTCTGTTCCATTTCTTGGTACAGAAATATCTTTTAGACTATCATTAGATGAAGAGCATATAGATAAAATTGTAACCCATGGTTATTATCAGAATTTATTATCTGTGAACAAAAAGCTTAAACCTATTGTAGATTTAATCAAGGAAACTGAGCCTGATCTCTATTATGAAATTCAGGACCACATAGATATAAATATTGGTGATATATTATGAACTGCAAAAAGTGCGGTGAATATTGTAAGGTATACTGGCAAAGAACTGAGGATGGGGGCTTTTGTAAGAGTTGTTCTAAACAACCTACTAAGCCCTTGTCCAAGCGTTCAAAAAAGAAAGTACAGGATGATTTAGAATATAGTAAACTTAGAAAAGATTATTTATCTAAACACCCTATATGTGAAGTTAAACTTCCAGGATGTACTATTGTATCCAGTGATATACACCACACATATTCGGGTACCAATAAACAAAAATATTATCTAGATACAACAACTTGGAAAGCAGCTTGTAGAGCTTGCCATACATTTATTCATGACAAGTTAAGTTCTGATGATGCTAGAGAATTAAATTTAAAAATATGATTAAACAAATAATTTTTGAAATTGCCAAAAAATTAAGGCAGAATACCATAGATCTAGAGTATAACTATAAAATGCCTATTTATGGTGAAGGTATATATCAAGGAAAAGATGGTTATTACTTATCTAAATCAAATTATGAACCATTTAATTATGATTTAGTAAAGTCACTATTTCCTATGACTATACTCCAATATAAAGTAGAATTGAAGATGATAACAGATGCAGAGTTTGAAGAAGATAAAGCTTCTAAACCTGCTATACATGTTATTATTTCTAAAATAAAACAAGTGCCGGCCACAATTTGGTTAGCAAATGAATTAATAAAACAAGGTATGTTAAAAATAGGTATAGAAGAAAGTAATGAGTTTTTTGATATATTTAACAAAGCTAATGACATGCATTTAAAACAAGTGTGTAGAGCATTTAAAGATGCTGATGATGAAGAAGATTTTGCTTATGAATATTATTTAAATACATTTGAAATATGAATGATAATAAACTATACACGGAAGAAAAATTAAGAAATTCAATGCTTTCAATGAAAACTTACATAAAAGTGTATGATGAAAGTGTGATTGATTCCATTATAGAGAAACATATTAAAGCACTTGGAGAATTTGAACTACCAAGTGATGAGGAGATAAAAGAATATATTAATTCTACTCCTTATTATGGACATTGTACTCCTGAGTATTGCGAAGGTATAGAAGATGGCATAAAATGGATTTTAACCAAAATACAAGGAGGTAACAAATGAGCAATGAGTTAAAAATACAATTATTACGTAGAAGTTGTTGTAATACAATTTTTGCAGGATGTGTAGAACCATATTGCTATACCGATGAAGATTGGTTAGAATCATTAAAAGATTATGTAAATAATGGATGTGTAGTTGAGTATGTAGAAGCAGGAAAAGGTTTACAATTTGAAAAATGTAAATGCGATAAAATACAAGGAGGTAACAAATGATAAAAGAAGTAACAATGTACACTATCCTTTGCGATGGTTGTGGCAAGGATGTTTGCGATGGAACTGAGTATAGTGCATGGAACGATACATCCTATGTAGTAGATAGTGCAATAGAAGATAATTGGCACGTAGAAGATGGTAATCATTATTGCCCGAATTGTTTTGAATATGATGATGATGACAATTTAATAATTAAAGGAGGCAACAAATGAAACTATACACAGAAGAACAAGTAAGAGAAGCAATGGGTTTTGCAAGAGGTCATCATAGAATGAGTGATACTCAATTTATTGATACTTTAACCCCCATCGAACTACCAAGTGATGAGGAGATATGGGAAGAAGGTAAATTGGTATTTAGTGAAAAAGGTAAAACTATTTATACTCATTACAATACAGTTCCAAGCT
>Ga0315909_10005265_pt1 | contig 14930 bp, 13 predicted proteins | sample LakEriMetagenome_11_FD_203527 | JGI IMG/M metagenome (GOLD analysis project Ga0315909, IMG submission 203527) | Freshwater fungal communities from buoy surface, Lake Erie, Ohio, United States - Buoy 2 MA125 | ecosystem: Environmental > Aquatic > Freshwater > Lake | place: USA: Lake Erie, Ohio...
ATACATCTGCAAGAAGATTTAAAGAAGAAATAGAAGATTGGCAACATCCATCTATATTAGATGCTGTAAATAACGTACCAATAAGGACTTATTATTGGAAAATTGATAAAGATGCAGAAAAAAGACCGCAACAAATAGGTATAATTGCTGAAGAATTGGAAGCAGGTGGATTGGAAGAATATGTAGACTATGATTGGTTTGAAGATCCTGATAATCCAGAAGGACCTAAAAAATGGATGACTTCTGGTATTGCTAAACAAGAATTAGTATTTGTATTATGGAAAGCTGTACAAGAATTATCACAAAAAGTCAAAGATTTAGAAAATAAATTGAATTCTTAAAGATTAGATATATATTTATATACAAACACAAAAGTTATGGAAAAGCAAGTTGAAAAATTAGAAGAATCTTTGATAGGTAAAATCAAAGAATTGAGACAAAAACAAACAGATTTAGTAGTAAACATAGGACAATTACATTTGGAATTAAAACAACTCCAAAGTGTAGTTGAAAATATGGAATCCGATTATTTTGAGGTAACAAACGAACTTAATGGTATTTTGAATGATTTGGAGAAAAAATACCCTGCTGGGGAAGTTGATTTACTAGATGGAACAGTTACCTATTAATATTTGGTAATCTCAAAAATATTTCGTATATTTGTTACAATTTATGGAAAAGAAAAAGTTACTTTATGTCTGTCCGCACCTATCTACTGGTGGACAACCGCAATATACATACAAACAAATTAAACATTTTATTAATGATTTTAATATCGAAGTTGTTGAAATAAACAACAGTGGTGGTAATGCGTTTGTAGTACAAAAAAATAGAATTAAAAAATTAGTATCGGTACATACATTGGGTGAAGATAAATCCGAAATACTTTCTATAATAAAAAATTTTCAGCCAGATATTATTCACTTCCAAGAGATTCCACAATTTGATTTAGCACCATTTATATTAGATAAAATATTTTCAAAAGATAGAGAGTATTTTATTTTAGCAAGTACGCATGGTTCTTTTACAAATCCAGAAGAAATTATTTATCAACCTGATAGATATGTGTTGGTATCTGAATGGAGTAAGAAAAAATTTGATGATGCAGATTTAGGTGTTGAAACTATGGTTTGGCAATACCCAATAGAAGATTATGTTTTTGACAAAGTTGAAGCACAAAAAAAATTAGGATTTGAATCTGATTGGAAGCATGTATTGATGGTAGGTTTGTTTTCACCGGGTAAAAATCAAGGTGAAATATTTGCAATAGCAAGACAATTGGAAAAATATAAAATTAAATTTCATTTTGTTGGAAACCAAGCTATGAATTATGAAAGTTATTGGGCACCCTTAATGGAATTTGTTCCTGATAATTGTGTAATTTGGGGTGAGAGAGATGATGTTGATACTTTTTATGAAGCATCTGACCTTTTTTATTTTAGTTCAAAATTAGAGTTAAATCCTCTTTCAATTAAAGAAGCACTATCTTATAAATTACATTGTATATTTCGAAAACTTCATACCTATTTAGATACCTATGATAATAATCCATTGGTAACTTATATTGATGATGATTTAAAACTTACAAAAAGAATTATATTAGAAAAATTAAATCCAAAATTTAATGAAATACCTGGTTGGTTTTCTTATGTAGATTTATATGATGAAGTTGTACAAAAAGTTCCACCTTTTGCAAATGTTGTTGAACTTGGTACATGGTTTGGTAAATCTACGAATTATTTAGCAGCAAAAATTAAAAATTCTAATAAAAAAATTAAGTTTACAACAATTGATACATTTAAAGGAACTGATAATGAAGATTTGCATCAAAATATTGTAGGAAGTTTTAATGGGGATATATTTTATGAATTTATAGATAATACTGTAATGTCAAACAATTACGATACATTTGATATTATAAAAGATACATCTAAAAATGCAGCAAATCAATTTTCAAATTGTAGTATAGATTTTATGATGATTGACGCAGGTCATACATACGAAGATGTTACAAATGATTTAAATATTTGGTACAATAAAATAAAACCAGGTGGTTATATTACTGGTGATGATTATGGTGGTACATATTTTCCTGGTGTTACTAGAGCAGCTGATGAATTCTTTTACAATCAAACTACTAAAGGATTTCGTTCCTATATAAGAAAGAAACCAAGAATTCAAATTAAGCATATGCTAACTCGACCTGATGATATGAGAGAAAAAGTTAGTATTCAATCAATAAAGCAATTACAAAAATATGGTATGGTGTATCAACCAATACATAACAAAGTTTATGAAGGATTTGCCCCAGCTGAAAATTGTAGAAGACCCGAACACATTAGTAAAGATAATAAGCCAGGTGAATTATATCCTGGCGCTGGATTGGGTTGGATAACCGGTAGACATTATGGGTGCTATATGGCACACAGAAATGCATTGGAATCAATTGATGATGAAAATTTTGATTATACATTGATTTTTGAAGCTGATGCATTTGTTTATACTGGTTTAGAAGAGTTTGTAAATATTATACATAAGGCATGCTTTTTATCTGAAAGAGATGATGTTTATTTTATTTCATTTGCTAACAACCCATCAAAAGGAAAAGAAAAAGTGGATGATTTATTTTCAAAAACCGCATACAATCAAGATCTTGCACACGCTTACTTAATACCAAACCGAACTAAAGGATGGTGGATGGATAGAATAAAAGATTGTGGATGGGATGTTGGTGACCTTTGGTATAATCATGTATTCTATAATCATCCCAAAAATAGATACACTACAAATAAAGAATATAGTAGACAAGCGGAAGGATTTTCATTATTAGATTTAACAGTTAAAACTTGGAGTTAATGATATACGATAATTTAAAAAAAAATAATAAAACTATTTTAGAAAAACAAAATAAAGTATATTATCATTTTGTTAGAGGTCCTTTTGTAGAAATTAAAGGACCTAAAACGGCAAAATATACTGTTGAGTTTATAGATAAAAAAACCAATGAAATAAAATACAAAACAACAATAAATAACAATTGTTGGTGTAAGTGTAGTATTGAATATTTTGTAGAATGGAAATTAAAAATTTATGAAAATGGAAAACTATGGCACGAATTTGATTATAATGCTACTGATAAAAAAGTTTATGTTGCATTAGATTCGAGAGCATTAGGAGATTCATTGGCATGGTTTCCATACTTAGATGAATTTAGAAAAAAACATAATTGTAAATTAATAGCATCTACATTTATGAATGACTTTTTTGCAAGTGAATATCCAGAGATAGAATTTATTAAGCCTGGAGATACTGCAGATAATTTATATGCTATGTATTGTATTGGTTTATTTTATAATGAAGACAATAGTATAAATCGTTTTAAAAATCCTATTGACCCTAAGTCAGTAACACTACAAAAAATGTGTTCTGATATTTTGGGATTAGATTTTAAAGAAATTAAACCAAAGTTAAAAAGAAAAAATCCAAAGTTAGAAAAAGAAAAACAAGTATGTATTGGTGTATTTGGTACAGCTCAATCTAAATTTTGGAACAATCCAACTGGATGGCAAGAAGTTGTTGATTGGTTAAATAGTAAAGGGTATGTTGTAAAATTATTATCTAAAGAAGGTGATGATTATATGGGAAACAAATTACCAAATGGAATTGTACATCATCCACAAGGGCCTATTGAATTAGTAATGGATGAATTAAAAAAATCACAAGCATTTATTGGTATTGGTAGTGGGTTAAGTTGGTTAAGTTGGTCATTAGATGTTCCTACTGTATTAATAAGTGGATTTTCTTACAAGTGGGCAGAGATGGAAGATTGTATTCGTATAGGTGCCCAACCAGGTAAATGCGAAGGGTGCTTTAATAGAATTAGATTAGATGCTGGGGATTGGAATTGGTGCCCAGAACATAAAGGTACAAATAGGCAATTTGAGTGTACTAAATTTATAACTGGCCAGATTGTAATTGATGAATTAAAAAAGTTTTTATAATGAAACGTATTTGGGTAAACGGAACATTTGATATCCTACATATAGGACACATTCAACTTTTAGAATTTGCATCCGCTTTAGGTACTTTGCGTGTTGGAATAGATTCCGATGAAAGAGTTAGAGAAAAAAAAGGTGAAAATAGACCTTATAATAATTTAAAAGACCGTATGGCTTTTATGAAAAGTATTAGATTTGTTGATAGTGTTGTATCATTTGATTCTGATGAAACTCTAAAAGAACATATAAAACAATGGAGACCTGATATTATGGTAATTGGAAATGATTATAATTACGAGCAAATAATAGGCGCCGAATTAGTTGAAAAAATCGAGTATTTCAGCAAAATATCAGGATTTAGTACATCTAACATTTTAAAAAATAAAAAGTAATATACTTATATATACAAAAATAAATACACAAAATTATGGCAGGATTAGATAATATTCCACAAAAGCAATCAGTTGATATTGAAACTGTAAAATTAGAAGAATCAGTTGTTGAAAACGTTAAAAATTTAAATAACGAAATTTCTGTTATCGTTCAAAGATTTGGAGAAATCTATATAAGAAGAAACGAAATTACTGAAGAAATGAAAGGTTTGGAAGACCTTCAACAAAGATTTGATGATGAATTTAAAGCAAAAAATTTAGAATTAAGAGAATTTTTAGATGCTTTAGATGAAAAATACCCAGCTGGTAGAATTAATTTACAAGATGGTACAATTACATATCAACCGGGAGCACCATCTAGAAAACAAATGCAAGCTCAGGCTGAAAATCAAGCACCTAAGCAGGTTTCTTCGGCATCAGCAATGAAAGTTGTAAAAGAGTAATCCCGAATATTTATATAGTAAGAAACTATATGAAGGGATTAGCAAAATATTTAATAGAAACAATATTGGGAGAAGCGGCAAAGATAGACAAAGTAGTTGTTGTCTATTCTGGCCGCTTTCAACCATTTCATAAGGGTCATTACGCAACGTATGACCATTTGGTTAGGAAGTTCGGAAAAGATAATGTTTATGTTGGAACTTCAAATGTAACCGATTCAAAAAAATCTCCATTTAATTTTAAGGAAAAGAAAATTATAATGACAAAGATGTTTGGTATTCCATCAAACAAAATTGTTAATATTCGTAATCCGTATGCACCAGAAGAAATCCTAAACAAATATGATAAAGATACTACTGGTTTTATAACTGTAGTTGGAGAAAAAGACCAAAATCGTTTAGGTGGAAAATACTTTACACCATATAAAGGAAAAGTTACTGAACCTTATTTAGATAAAGGATATGTATATGCTTCACCTGCACAACCAAATGCAATTAGTGGTACTGATGTAAGATATTGGTTAAGTGCTGGGACTGAAGCTGATAGAAAGAAAGGCTTTATAAAAGCATATCCTAAGTTTGATGAGCAAATATTCAAATTAATAACACTCAAACTTAAATCCTTAAAAGAATATATCAACGAAGAAATTAAATTAAATGTTAAGGTTGGTGACCAAATCCTAATGGGTAAATTTAAAAACAAAAAAGTTGTTGTTAAATCTATTGGAAAAGATGAATGGGGAATGCCAACAATCAATGGTAAGAAAGCAGTAACATTTAGAATCCCTAAAAAAGAAAATCTAAAAGAAGCAACTGGCGGAAGTGGTGGCTTTACTGCTGGAGATGAACCAGATATGTCATTTGTTGCAGATGGACAAAAAAGAATATTAAATAAAGCTAAACCTGAAAATTGGTATAAGCAAGGTGGATATATTCAATTACAAGAACCTAAAGCAGATGCTATGAGGGGTAGGGGTAAAACTAAAGATAAAGAATCTCAATTTAGAAAAGCAATTTATAAAGTACAAAATGTAGTTCAAAGTACACTAAATCCAGCAGATGACCCACACACCATAGAAAATTGGCAAGAAGTTAATAGAGAAACACCTTTAGAAAAACCTAAAAGATTTTGGGAATTGCCTAAAAATCAAAAAACTCAGATAATATCAAAAGAAGATATAAACGAAATCATTGATGAGCTTGAAGATTCTTTGTTAGATGAAATGGGATTGCCAGGCGGAGCAGGTGTTGGTTTAAGTTTGGCTGGTGGATATATCAATGGAGCACCAAATCCAAAAGATGTTAATAAATTAAAATCTAAGTTGGATAAAGATGGTAGTGAAGAATACACTAAAGTAAAAGAAGATAAAATACCTGGTGGATTAGCTAAAGGTATGACTTTATCGGATATCGCTAAACATCACAACGTAAGTGTAGCAAATATTAAGCAAGAATTTATTAAAGGATATGCGGTAGAAAGAGAGCATACAACTGATATTGATGTTGCAAAAGAAATTGCATTAGACCATTTATACGAAGACCCAAATTATTATAGTAAGTTATCTAAAATAGAAACTCCATTAAGTGAGGGTTTACTTTTAGAAGGTGGTGCATATGGACATATGAACCATCCATTTGATATTGAAATGAATCTTACATTTGGTGACCTTAAAAATATTGTAACTAAAGCACTAAATGGTGATTTGGAATTAGCAAGAGAAAAAACCGATGGGCAAGCATTAGCAATAAGTTGGGTAAATGGTAGATTGGTTGCAGCAAGAAATAAATCTCACCTTAAAAATAAAGGTGAAGGTGCAATGACTATTGGACAAGTTGCACAAAAGTTTGCAGGAAGGGGTGGATTGACAGATGCATATAATTTTGCTATGAAAGACCTTTCTCAGGCAATATCACAATTATCAGAACCTCAACGTAAAATGATATTCAAAGGTGGTAGTTGTTTTATGAATTTGGAAGTAATATATCCAACATCGGTAAATGTAATTCCGTATGGACAACCTTTATTAGTATTTCACGGAACGTTTGAGTATGATAAAGAAGGAAATATAATTGGAGAAAATCAACAATCCGCTAAAATATTAGCTGGTATGATTAAGCAGGTGAATGGACATGTTCAATCGAAATATACAATTCAAGGACCTCCAATGCAAAAACTTCCTAAATCCGAACATCTTACCAAATTGCAAGGAAAGTATATAGGAATGATAAACAAACTTCAAAAAGAGTTTGGGTTGAATGATTCAGATGGAGTAGCTGATTATCATCAAGCTTGGTGGGCAAACTTTGTAGAGAAGGGTGGTAAAAAATTAGATACACAAGAAAAAATAGGATTGGTTAAAAGATGGGCTTTTGGTGATAAATCATTCCGTATTAATACAATTCAAGACGCTAAATTAAAAGCTTGGGCTGAACAAACTGATAAGCAAGACCAACAAAAAATATCAAAACAAAATCTAATGAAGTTTGAAGAAATATTTTTAGGAGTTGGTGCGGATGTACTTTCATTTATGAGTTCAGTTCTCACAGCAAATCCAGAATCTGCCAAAAGACAAATGGTAAGTAGATTGGAATCAACTATACAACAGGTAAAAGCAAGTGGTGACCCTAAACAAATACAAAAACTTAAATTAGAATTGCAAAGATTAAATGCTTTGGGTGGATTTGATAAGATTGTACCAAATGAAGGTATTGTATTTGTATATGGTGGAAACACTTATAAACTGACAGGTGCATTTGCTCCCCTAAATCAAATTTTAGGTATCTTCTTCGAAAAATAATCGTTTTATTTAATTCTGATATACTTATATATACAAATATATTTCTATCAATATGTCAAAGGAATTCCAAAAAAAATACATGCATCCAACTCGCAGAAAGTTGGTAAATATGGTATTGCAGGGTGGTGAGTATGAAAAAAATACACAAATATCATTCGCAAACTCTGATAAATCCGCAGAAAATAATCGTAAAAAAGAAGTAGGTGAACGTTGGACCGATTCAGAAGGAAAAATTTGGGAACAAACAGAGTATGGTAAAGTAAGAATAAATGAACTATCAGAAACAATGTCTGAAGTAAGAGATTATCTATCCAAATTAAATAGTTGTAAATCTGAAAATTGTAATACTATTAAATTGAGTAGAGCAGATAAAAAACTTATTTCTAAAACTGGATATTGTGCAACTTGTTTAGGTAAAAAAGAAACTTTAATAAAATTAGATGGTTTGTGGGAAGAATATGAACATTATAAAATGTTATCTAATATTATTTCAAGAGGTAAAGATATTTTAGAACAATTACATCAAGCTTACAAAGATGCAAAGCAAGAATATGAGTTTGTACATGAAGATGGTAAGATTGAAAAATGGGTATTGGAAAAAGATGTGGATGAATTAAAAGCAGAAATACTTTCTGATATTACATTTTATGAAGGTGAGGTTGAACAGGCAATAAAATGGAGAAACGAAGCTTGGGATAAATTAAAAGATAAAAACTACGATTTAGTAAAACCTCCTGTTGATTAATATGGCTACACCAACTGGAATAACACAAAAGAAATCTTTAAAAGAGATTATAGCAGAAGAATACAAAAAGTGTGCTAGTGACCCTATACACTTTATGAAAAAATATTGTATGATTCAGCATCCGGTGAGAGGTAAAATACCTTTTCACCTTTTCCCATTTCAGGAAAAAACATTAACTGGATTTAAAGACAATCGTTTTAATATAGTTCTTAAATCACGCCAAACTGGTATTTCAACTCTTTGTGCCGGATTTTCACTTTGGAATATGTTGTTTAATTCTGATTTTAATATATTAGTAATTGCAACAAAACAAGAAGTTGCTAAAAACCTAGTAACTAAAGTAAGAGTTATGCATGAACTACTTCCAAGTTGGTTAAAGGGTGGTTCTATGGAAGATAATAAACTTTCCCTTCGTTTAACAAATGGTTCTCAAATTAAGGCCATTGCTTCTTCACCTGATGCAGGACGTTCTGAAGCCTTATCACTTCTTATATTTGATGAGGCCGCCTTCATTGATGATATTGATGAAATTTGGGTATCGGCGCAATCTACACTTTCAACGGGTGGTAGTTGTATTGCACTATCTACACCAAATGGTGTGGGTAACTGGTTTCATAAAACTTGGTTAGGTGCGGAAGATGGGATAAATCCATTTAATACTATAAAACTACATTGGACAGTACATCCTGAAAGAGACCAAACTTGGAGAGATGAACAAGAAAAATTATTAGGACAAAAGAAAGCAGCTCAAGAGTGTGATTGTGACTTTGTATCTTCTGGTGATACTGTAATTGATCCTGAATTATTAATGTTTTATAAAGAAACATATTGCCAAGACCCAATTGAAAAGACTGGATTTGATGGAAACCTATGGAGATGGGAATATCCAACAGCAAATGGTTCTTATATGGTTGTAGCTGACGTTGCTAGAGGTGATGGTTCTGACTATTCCGCTTGTCATGTTATGGATATAATAAATGCAACACAAGTAGCTGAATATAGAGGTAAAATAGATACAAAAGATTTTGGAAACTTCTTAGTTAATCTTTCTACTGAATACAATGATGCATTACTTGTGGTGGAAAACTCAAACATTGGATGGGCATGTATTCAACAATGTATAGATAGACAATATAAAAACCTATTCTATATGAGTAAAGATTTGAAGTATGTAGATGTTGAACAGCAAATGAGAAACAAATATCGTGCGGATGAAAGACAGATGGTAGCTGGATTTTCAACTACAACAAAGACTAGACCTCTTATTATATCTAAATTGGATGAATATTTTAGAGAGAAAGCAGTTACAATTCGTTCTAACCGATTAATTGATGAATTATTTACATTTATATTCAATAATGGTAGGGCAGAAGCTATGAAAAGTTATAATGATGACTTGACAATGGCGTTCAGTATTGGGTTGTGGGTAAGGGATACTGCACTTCGTTTAAGACAAGAAGGTATTGACCTAACAAAAAGAACTTTAGGTGGTATTTCTTCAAACACGCAGCATGCTGGTGTTTATGGACCTTCTGATAGAGATGATAACCCTTGGAAAATGAGAATTGGTGATGATATTGAAGACCTATCACAATGGTTATAAAATGTAGGGTTTTGACAAATATTGATATTTATGGTATATGTCAAAATAAAAGGAGAATAAAATGATTAAATTAACAAATATCCTAAAAGAAGATGAGTATATTGATAAAGCATACTCAAAAGGAGATACACCGGCTGATAATCCAATAGATGATTATGATGAATTAGATGTAGAGCAAGAAGATATGGATGATTTTATTAATTATCTTAAATCTTATCAAAGTTCATTAGATGAAGCAAACTGTGGTTGTGTTTACGAAGCTGAGTATCAGGGTAGAGAAGTGAAGTTGGGTAAACCAATGGCAGGTGATGTGAAGAAATTTAAGGTATATGTAAAAAACCCTAAGACTGGTAAAGTTATTAAAGTAAATTTCGGTCAGAAGGGAGTTAAAATCAAAAAGAATAACCCTGGCAGGAGAGCAAACTTTAGAGCTAGACACAATTGTGATAATCCTGGTCCAAGAACAAAAGCAAGATATTGGTCTTGTAGAAAATGGTAAAATAAATTATGGCAGAACAATTCCAAGACGATAGAAGTTTTTTTGGGAGACTTAAAAAACTATTTTCAACAAACGCAATCGTAACCGTTGATAAAGATGGTAAACGTAGAGTAGTAGATGTTGAAGATAGACAAATGAATACAAACTTTGTAAACCTTAGAGATAGGTACACAAAGTTACAACGTTCATATTACGAAACCCATCAGGGTGCACAATCTATGGCATATCATCAAGTTCGTAGAGAACTTTTTAGAGATTATGATGCTATGGATATGGACCCGATTATAGGTTCGGCACTTGATATATACGCTGATGAAAGTACAACTAAGAACGAATATGGTGATGTACTTCAAATCAAATCTACAAATGAGAATGTAAGAGAAATGCTTCATAATCTATTCTATGATATTATGAACGTAGAGTTTAATTTGTGGCCTTGGATTAGAAACCTTGTAAAATATGGTGATGCTTTCTTAGCATTGGAAATTATGCCTGGTAAAGGTATCATCAACGTAGCACCTCACTCAACTTATAATGTAGAAAGATTAGAAGGTACTGACCCTAATAATCCTGACTATGTAAAATATAAGGTAGAATTGGATAGATTTGGTAAGAAGGAATATGAGCAATATGAGATGGCTCACTTCCGTATGTTATCAGATACTAACTTCTTACCATATGGTAAATCAATGGTTGAAGGTGCAAGAAGAATTTGGAAACAATTATCTCTTATGGAAGATGCGATGCTAATCCATCGTATTATGAGAGCACCTGAAAAGAGAGTATTCAAAATTGATATAGGTAATATCCCACCACAAGAAGTAGATAACTATATGCAAAAAATTATTAACAAAATGAAGAAAACTCCATTTGTTGATAAAAATACTGGTGATTATAATTTAAAATACAATATTCAAAACCTTACCGAAGATTTCTTTCTACCTGTACGTGGTAGTGATAGTGGTACTAATATTGAAAATCTACAAGGTTTAGAGTATGCAGCAATTGAGGATATTGATTATTTAAAGAACAAATTATTTGCAGCTCTAAGAGTACCAAAAGCATATCTATCTTATGATGAAAATGTAAATGGTAAAGCTACTTTAGCTGCAGAAGATGTTCGTTTTGCAAGAACTATTGAAAGAATTCAAAGAACAGTTGTTAGTGAATTGGCAAAAATTGCAGTAGTTCACTTAGCAGCAAATGGTATTGAAGATTCAGAAATGACAAACTTTGAATTAATGCTTACAAACGCTTCTACAATATATGAGCAAGAAAAAGTTAATTTGTGGTCTGAAAAAGTAAGATTAGCAACTGATGTTAAAGCACTTAATATGTTATCATCTGATTGGGCTTATCATAATGTATTTGGATTATCGCAGGATGAGATTGATATTGAAAGAGCTAAAGTAATATTAGACCTTAAAGACAGATTCAGACATACTTCAATAGAACAGCAAGGACAGGACCCAGCAAACCCACCACAACCTCAAAATGTGGAAGAAGAAATCAGTAAATTAAAAACTGAAATCGAACTAAATAGGGGGGTTGGAAGACCTAAAGAAGGAAACACCTATGGTAAAGATAAGCATCCATATGGTAGAGACCCATTGGGAGATAAGGAAAACCATAAAGAAAGAAAAAGAGAAGATAGAACATTAAACACTAACGCTAAGAAGCTAGCACGTGAATATATAAACGGAATTTCATCAAAAAAGAAGGTTTTAAATGAAAAATCGGGTATGCTCGATGAAAAAAACCTGTTGGATGATTCTAAAATTTAATAAAGAAAAATTTGTTTATATTTATATGTGTTAGTTTATAGGGTAGAATAAATATAGGGTAAGTAAATGAAAAAAATTAAACACTCAAAGTTTAAGAATACTGGAGTGTTATTTGAGCTTTTAGTAAGACAAATAACGCTTGAGATTCTTAATGGCGATAAATCTGAAAATGCAAAAAAAATTGTAGCAGAATTCTTTGCTCCAAATACGGAATTGAATAAAGAATTAAGATTATATGATATTCTTTTAAAAGAAAAATATAATTCCGAAACAAAAGCAGATAGATTAGTAGAAACGGTGTGTGACGCACATACTAAATTAAATCAATCGGCATTATCTAAAGAAAAATTCAATCTTATCAAAGAAATTTCAGCAAAATTTGATATTGAGCAATTTTTATCTTCACCCATTTCTAACTATAAAGTATTAGCATCCATATATAAAGTATTTGAATCTAAGAGAGCAGAAGGATATGATATTAAAGATATCTTTAATTCTAAAATTACCCTAATTGAGAATATCACTTCAAAACCAGCTCAACAAATTCAACCAACAGAAGATAAAAAGTTGATTGAATCCTATAAACAACAAGACAAAGACCTTAGATTACTTACCTATAAGATTCTAGTAGAAACTTTCAACAAAAAATATACAAATTTAAATGATTCTCAAAAGAATTTGTTGAAAGAATATATAAACAACATTACTAATACTACAAAATTCAAAGATTATGTTGGACAAGAATTACCAAACATTATTTCTGAATTAAATGGCATTAAAGCAAAATTAAAAGATAAAGTTACTCAAATTAAACTTTCAGAAACTATTTCCGTTTTAGATAAAATGAAAATTGGAAAAACTGTATCTGATTCTCAAGTTTCATCTATTATGCTTTCTTATGAGCTAATTAAGGAACTTAAATCTAAGGTAAAATAATGGAAGTAAGATTAAAAGAGGCTATTCGTAAGTACGTTAGAGAAAAATATATCCAAAAAACTTTGGATGAAATGTCTGTAACAGGTAATGTTGCTGGATATAACACACCGGCGGCTTTTGCAAAACCAGGTCAAACTGCAAAGAAAAACAAAAGATTGGCAAATGTGACTGGTGGGACTGTAGTTGATAATTTAGAAGAAGGTGAAAAGGATTGGGCATTAGGTGATGTACCTGCAAGTAGAAAGGAAGCACTACCAATGAAGCCAACAGCTGCAAAAGAAGTTGATAAAGCTAAAGTAGCAGATATTAGTGGAATGATTGTAGCAGAAAATAGATGGTTAGAATTAAAAAGAGAGATGTCTTCACCAAAAGCAAAAGTTGGTAGAGGTGTTTCTAATATACATAAACAACTTTCTGAAATAGAGAAGTTTGTAAATTGGTATTCTAAGATTAAGAACGAAAACGGACTTAAAAAAGAAGACTATTGGAAAAGAACAAACGCATCTCTATACAAAATCAGAGAAAGGTTAATGGGAATAACTGAAAAATTAAGAACTTTATAATATGCCAGCAGTATCTAAAGCACAACAAAGATTTATGGGTATGGTTCATGCAGCTCAAAAGGGTGAAGAACCAGCATCTCCAGAAGTAGCAAAGGTAGCAGCTGATATGAAAAAGAAAGATGCTAAAGATTTTGCATCTACAAAACACAAAGGATTACCTATGCATAAAGAAACTATAACTAAGGAAAGACTAAAAGAATTGGTAAAAGAAGTAATGGTTGAAGAAGCTGAATACCAACAATTCTTCAAAAAGGCTTTGGAAAAAGCTGGTAAGGGTATTAATGATATGTCTGATGAAGAAAAGAAAGCATTTTTCAACAAAATTGATACTGCTTGGAATGGTAAAGGAGAAAAAACCGAAGGTAACGCATTTGGTGCAGCTGTTTCTGATGCTAAAGAAAAAGGTAAAGATGAATTTGAAGTGGGTGGAGAGACTTACAAAGTAGAAGAAGATATCTCAACAGAATTACCAAAAGCACAAATTCCATCAAATGTAAATACAAGACTTAAATTAGCAATAGATAAAATTAAAGACGCTAAATTAAATAACATTCAAAAATTACAATTGATTGCTAAAATGGTAGATAGTTTGGGTGTTGATAAAAATCAATTAGGTACTATGGTTTCTAAAATTAGAAGCAAAATGGAATCATTAAAAGCAAGTAAAAAATAATATGAAATCTCTTTTAATAGAAACACACTTATTTGAAGGTAAGATAAAAGAAGATGATGGTGGTAGAACTTTGGTAAAAGGTGTTCTACAAAGAGCAGGTGCGGAAAATCAAAATGGTAGAGTATATCCAAAACCAATCTTAGAAAGAGAAGCTAAAAAATATCTTACATTTATTAAAGAACGTAGAGCATTGGGTGAATTAGACCATCCGGATTCTACTGTAATAAACTTAAAGAATGTATCACATAACATTAAAGAAATTTGGTGGGAAGGTGATGACCTATGTGGAACTGTTGAAATTTTAGGAACACCATCTGGTAATATCCTAAAAGAATTATTAAAAGCGGGAATCCTATTGGGTATTTCATCTAGAGGTATGGGTTCAACTAGACCATTACAAGGAAATAAAGTAGAAGTACAAGAAGATTTTGAATTGATTGGTTGGGATTTTGTTTCTAACCCATCTACACATGGTGCATTTATGGTCCCAATGAATGAG
>Ga0315909_10005266_pt1 | contig 14929 bp, 21 predicted proteins | sample LakEriMetagenome_11_FD_203527 | JGI IMG/M metagenome (GOLD analysis project Ga0315909, IMG submission 203527) | Freshwater fungal communities from buoy surface, Lake Erie, Ohio, United States - Buoy 2 MA125 | ecosystem: Environmental > Aquatic > Freshwater > Lake | place: USA: Lake Erie, Ohio...
TCCGCAGGCGGTTTTGTCACCGTGCGACATGCCATCAAGGCCAAATCCAAGGGAGCCAACTGATGCAAATCGAACTCCTGAACGAACAAGGCCAAGCCTCCGCCAAGTTTGACGCGCCCGAAACATTGTTTGGCCGTGCTTATAACGAAGATTTGGTGCACCAAATCGTGGTGGCTTACCAAGCCAATGCGCGCCAAGGCACACGTGCCCAAAAAGACCGCGAGCAGGTCAAGCACTCGACCAAAAAGCCATTCAAACAAAAAGGCACTGGCCGCGCCCGTGCTGGTATGACTTCTTCTCCCATTTGGCGTGGCGGTGGTCGTGCATTCCCCAACAGCCCTGAAGAGAATTTCACCCAAAAAATCAACAAGAAAATGTACCGCGCCGGTATGGCCGCCATCTTCTCCCAGTTGGTGCGTGAAGGCCGATTGGCGGTGGTGGACTCTCTGAAAATTGAAGCGCCCAAAACCAAATTGCTGGCCTCCAAACTCAAGGCCATGAATTTGCAATCCGTGTTGGTTATCTCCGAAGAGGTGGATGACAACTTGTATTTCGCTTCTCGCAACCTGGCCAACGTGTTGGTGGTCGAGCCGCGTTACGCAGACCCGGTTTCGCTGGTGCATTACAAAAAGGTGCTGGTCACCAAAGGCGCCATCGACAAACTCAAGGAGATGTTCGCATGAGCACCCCGAAATTTGACGAAGGCCGTTTGATGGCCGTTCTCGTTGCTCCCATCGTCTCCGAAAAAGCCACGATGGTTGCTGAGAAATCCAATGCAGTCACTTTCAAAGTATTGCAAAACGCCACCAAGCCCGAGATCAAGGCGGCTGTTGAACTGATGTTCAAGGTCGAGGTCAAAGGCGTGTCGGTGGTCAACACCAAAGGCAAAACCAAGCGTTTTGGCCGTTCCGTGGGTCGCCGTGACAATGTCCGCAAAGCCTATGTGACGCTCAAGCCTGGACAAGAGTTGAACCTGTCAGGAGAGGTGGCTTAATCATGGCAGTCATCAAAATGAAACCCACCTCGCCCGGTCAACGCGGCGTGGTCAAAGTAACCCGTGACCATTTGTTCAAAGGCCCGGGTTATGCACCTTTGTTGGAACCGCAGTTCCAACACGCTGGTCGCAATAACAACGGCCACATCACGGTTCGCCACAAGGGCGGCGGGCACAAACACCACTACCGTGTGGTCGATTTCCGTCGCATGAAGGACGGCATTCCCGGCAAGGTCGAGCGTATCGAGTACGACCCGAACCGCACCGCGCACATCGCCTTGATTTGCTACGCCGATGGCGAACGCACCTACATCATTGCGCCGCGCGGCTTGGAAGTCGGTGCCACCATCCACAGCGGTGCAGAAGCGCCCATTCGCGCAGGAAACACCTTGCCTATCCGCAATATTCCAGTGGGTTCAACCATCCACTGCATTGAATTGCGTCCAGGAAAAGGGGCGCAAATCGCCCGCTCTGCCGGCACCTCAGCCACTTTGTTGGCGCGTGAAGGCACTTACGCTCAGGTGCGTATGCGCTCTGGTGAAGTCCGCAAAATCCATATCGAATGCCGCGCCACCATCGGTGAAGTGGCCAACGAAGAACACAGTCTGCGTCAATTGGGCAAGGCTGGCGTGAAACGCTGGATGGGTATTCGTCCCACAGTTCGTGGCGTGGCCATGAATCCGATCGATCACCCGCACGGTGGTGGTGAAGGCCGCACCGGCGAAGGCCGTGCGCCTGTGGATCCTTGGGGCAATCTGACCAAGGGTTACCGCACCCGCAACAACAAGCGCACGCAAGTCATGATCGTCTCGCGTCGCAAGAAATAAGGGTTAACACATGACACGCTCACTCAAAAAAGGCCCGTTCGTTGACCACCATTTGTTGGCCAAAACGGAAAAAGCCGTCGCCACCAAAGACAAAAAACCGATCAAAACTTGGTCGCGCCGCTCCATGATCCTGCCGGATTTCATCGGCTTGACCATCGCGGTCCACAACGGCAAACAACACGTGCCGGTCTACATCACCGATCAGATGGTGGGTCACAAGTTGGGCGAATTCGCCTTGACGCGTACCTTCAAAGGCCATCCGGCTGACAAAAAAGTTCAGAAGAAGTAAGGAGCATCTATGGAAACACGTGCAGTCCTGCGAGGTGTGCGCTTATCGGTCGACAAAGGCCGGTTGGTAGCAGACTTGATTCGCGGTAAAAAAGTGGACCAGGCCCTGAACATCCTGAACTTCACCCAGAAAAAAGCAGCGGGTATCGTCAAAAAAGTGCTGGAGTCGGCGATTGCCAACGCAGAGCACAACGACGGTGCTGACATTGATGAATTGCGTGTCAAAACCATTTACGTGGAACAAGGCGCAACCCTCAAGCGATTCACCGCACGCGCCAAGGGCCGTGGCAACAGCATCAGCAAGCCCACGTGCCATGTGTACGTGACGGTAGGCAACTGAAAGGTCTAGGAAGATATGGGACAAAAAATACACCCCACCGGTTTCCGCCTGTCGGTCAGCCGCAATTGGGCCAGCCGCTGGTATGCCAGCAACAAAGACTTTGCCGGCATGTTGGCAGAAGACATCAAGGTCCGCGAATACCTGAAAACCAAACTCAAAAACGCTGCCGTTTCACGCATTCTGATTGAGCGTCCTGCCAAAAACGCCCGCATCACCATTTTTTCTGCTCGCCCTGGTGTGGTCATTGGCAAAAAAGGCGAGGACATCGAAAATCTCAAGAAAGAACTGGCTGCCCGTTTAGGTGTGCCTGTCGCGGTCAACATCGAAGAAGTGCGCAAGCCCGAAATCGATGCACAGTTGATCGCAGACAGCATCACACAGCAGTTAGAAAAGCGCATCATGTTCCGCCGGGCCATGAAGCGCGCCATGCAAAACGCCATGCGTTTGGGCGCGCAAGGCATCAAGATCATGTCTGCTGGCCGACTCAACGGCATCGAAATTGCACGCACCGAGTGGTACCGCGAAGGCCGTGTGCCTTTGCACACACTGCGTGCTGACATCGACTACGCCACGTCTGAAGCCAAAACCACTTACGGCATCATCGGTGTCAAAGTGTGGGTCTACAAAGGCGACACACTCGGCCGCAATGATGCACCTGCTGCACAGGAGCCCCGTTCAGAAGAAGAACGTCGCCCACGCGGTCCACGCCGTGATGCCCGTCCAGGTGGCGACCGTCCACCCGCACGCGGTGCACGCCGTCCCGCAGGAACCAATGCCGCACCGGCGGACGGCAGCGATAAACCCGCTGAAGCCGCCGATGCTCCCAAAACCACCGTCAAGCGCGTTCGCAAGATCACCGCGCCCGCATCCACTGGCACGGCTGCGGACGGACAAGGAGAATAAGCATGCTGCAACCAGCGCGCCGTAAATACCGCAAGGAACAAAAAGGTCGCAACACCGGTATCGCCACCCGTGGCAATACCGTGGCGTTCGGCGACTTCGGATTGAAATCCACCGACCGTGGCCGTTTGACCGCGCGTCAGATCGAATCTGCTCGCCGTGCCATTTCAAGGCATGTCAAGCGTGGCGGTCGCATTTGGATTCGCATCTTCCCGGACAAGCCCATTTCGCAAAAGCCTGCAGAGGTTCGCATGGGTAACGGCAAAGGCAATCCCGAGTACTACGTCGCTGAAATCCAGCCCGGCAAAGTGCTTTACGAAATCGTCGGTGTGCCCGAAGAACTCGCGCGCGAGGCGTTCCGTTTGGCTGCTGCCAAACTGCCGTTGCGCACCACTTTTGTGTCCCGTTTGATCGGCCAATGATTCAGGAGCAGACATCATGAAAACATCTGAATTACGCCAAAAAGACGTTGCTGGACTCGAAACCGAAGTCAAAGAATTGCAAAAAGCCCATTTCAACATGCGCATGCAAAAAGCCACACAACAACTCACCAACACCGCACAGATGAAGGTGACCCGCCGAGCCATCGCTCGTGCCAAAACCATATTGGCCCAAAAAGCCGCAGCCCAGGAGTGAACATGACTGAAGCCAAACCCTCACTCAAGCGCACGCTCATTGGCAAAGTGGTCAGCGCCAAGCGCGCCAAAACCGTCACTGTGCTGGTCGAGCGTCGCGTCAAACACGCGCTCTACGGCAAGATCGTTGGCAAGTCGAGCAAGTACCATGCGCACGACGAAACCGGCCAATACCATTTGGGTGATGTGATCGAAATCACCGAAAGCCGTCCTATTTCCAAAACCAAAAACTGGGTTGCAACCCGCTTGGTTGAAAAAGCGTCGGTGGTTTAGTTTTATTCGTCAGTTATCTGACGTTGATTCACGAAATGGCCCACAATGGTGGGTCATTTTTTTTAAGGAGCTCAAGCATGATCAAAGTAGGCGATAACTTGCCCCACACCACGTTGATGGAATATTCAGAGGTTGAGAGCGACGCTTGCAGCATTGGCCCCAACCCCGTTGATGTGGCCAAAGCCACCGCCGGCAAAACCATTGCGCTGTTTGCGCTACCCGGCGCGTTCACACCGACTTGCTCGGCCAAGCATGTTCCCGGCTATATCGACAAATTGACAGAACTCAAAGCGGCTGGCGTGGACGAAATTTGGTGCGTCAGCGTCAACGATGCATTCGTCATGGGCGCATGGGGCCGTGAACTCAAAGCCACTGGCAAAGTGCGCATGTTGGCAGATGGCGACGCTGAATTCACCAAAGCCACCGGTTTGACTTTAGACCTCACCGGCAAAGGTCTGGGTCTTCGTTCTAACCGTTACTCCATGTTGGTCAAAGACGGCAAAGTTCAAACCTTGAATATTGAAGGTCCCGGTAAATTTGAAGTCAGTGACGCCGACACCCTGTTGTCGCAAGTCAAGCACTGACTTGCGCAACTATGGCTAACGCTTGGCGGGTGTGCCGAGCCATTGATCCAGCACTTCTTGTGTGTGTTGCCCCAGCAAGGGCGGGGGCAAATGTTGGCGAACCGGTGTTTCGCTCATTTTGATCGGGCTGGCTACCAGCGACAGCGCCTCACGCAACGGGTGTTGGAAGGTTTGCACCATCTGTCTGTGAAGTACCTGCGGGTCCGCAAACACCTCGGCCAAGTTGTTGATCGGTCCGCAGGGCACTTTGGCCTGCTCCAGCAAGCCCAGCCATTCGGTTTTGCGGCGTGTCAATAAGCAGGCGGCCAACAGTGGGATCAAAATGTCGCGGTTTTGCACCCTGTCTTGGTTGCGCACAAAACGGGGGTCGCTGGCCCATTGGGGTTGACCCAAACATTCGCAGAACTTGGTGAATTGGGCATCGTTGCCGACCGCGACAATCATGTGGTCGCGTTCGCCACTCGGCTTGGGGGCCACCTCAAACACTTGGTAGGGAACGATATTCACATGCGCGTTGCCCATGCGGCCCGGCGGTGGTTGGGGCGGTGAATGCACCAGAAAATTGGCACCCAAGTTGGCCAGCATCGCCACTTGCGTGTCTAACAAGGCCATGTCGATGTGTTGTCCTGTGCCGGTTCGTTCGGCATGCCGCAAAGCGGCCAGTATGGCCACGGTGGCATACATGCCCGTGAACAAATCGGCGACTGCAACGCCGACTTTCTGCGGGCCACCGCCTGCGTCGTCACGCTCGCCGGTCACGCTCATCAAACCACCCATGGCTTGTACCGCGAAGTCGTAGCCAGCCCTTTCAGCATAGGGGCCGGTTTGCCCAAAACCCGTGATGCTGCAATACACCAGCTTAGGGTTGATGGATTGGAGCGATGCATAGTCCAAGCCGTAGCGCTGCATATCGCCAACTTTGAAATTTTCAACCAGCACATCGGCGCGCGCGGCCATGTCGCGGATCAGTTGCTGTCCTTGTCCGCTGGACAGGTCGCAAGTGATGGAGCGTTTGTTGCGATTGGCGCCTAAAAAGTAGGCTGACTCGGCGCTGGGGTTGCCGTCAGGGTTGGGTAAAAAAGGCGGGCCCCATCCTCGGGTATCGTCACCCACATCAGGGCGTTCTACTTTGACCACATCGGCGCCGAGATCCGCCAAGGTTTGGGTACACCAAGGTCCGGCCAGAACCCGCGACAAATCCAGAACACGAACGCCATCTAATGCATGCATGGTCGAATTGTCCACCAAAGCTCCAACGCCTAACGACAAAGCGCCGCAGACACAAGGCGGGCACCGCCAAAGAAACAGGGCATAAGAGGTCTGGGGCGATAATCCTGACAAAGTACCCGTTCATGAGCACACGCATTTTGATCATTGCCCACGCCCCGTTGGCCAGCGCCTTGCGCGATTGTGCCTTGCATGTGTTTCCAGAATGCGCGGAAGAAGTGGTGGCGATAGATGTCCCGCCCCAAGAAGCGCCTGAGGTCACGTTGGACCATGCTTTGCAACGCTTGCAAAACGATGCCTTATTGCAAACCTTGGTGTTGACCGATGTCATGGGCGCCACGCCCGCCAATGTGGCGCAACGCTTGGTCCTCAGCCAAGATGCCAAATTGGTCGCCGGTGTGAATTTGCCGATGTTGTTGCGCACCGTGTGCTATCGGCATGAAAATTTGGAAGATTTGACACGTCGTGCGCTCGACGGTGGTACCCAAGGCGTGGTTCAACTCACCCGCAGTTCCTGATCCATACAGCCACAGGTCATCATGAAACAAAGCATCACCGTGATCAATAAATTGGGCTTGCATGCCCGGGCATCAGCCAAGCTGACCAAGGTGGCTGGCAGTTTTCCCTGCCAAGTGTGGATTTCCAGAGGCGAGCGGCGCGTGAACGCCAAAAGCATCATGGGCGTGATGATGCTGGCCGCCGGTGTCGGCTCGCAGCTTGAAATAGAAACCATGGGTGACCAAGAAAAAGAAGCCATGGAGGCGTTGATCGGCTTGATCAACGACAAATTCGGCGAAAGCGAATGAGACCGGCATGACGTTTTCTATCCACGGATTGGCCGTTGCGCGCGGCATTGCCATCGGCAAGGCCGTGTTGGTGGCCAGCAGCCGAGTCGATGTGGCGCACTATTTCATCAAGACGGCCCAGGTGGAAGAAGAATTGGCCCGCATCACCCAGGCACGCAGCGCCGTCATGGCCGAGGTGCAGCGGTTGCACCAATCGGTCCCCAAAGACGCCCCGCCTGAACTTCCTGCATTGCTGGAGGTTCATATGATGTTGTTGCAAGACGAAATGCTGGCCGATGGTGTCAAGCACTGGGTGACCGATCGGCTCTACAACGCCGAATGGGCGCTGACCTCGCAGTTGGAAGTGGTGGCGCGGCAATTTGACGACATGGAAGACGCGTATTTGCGCGAGCGCAAGGGCGATTTGGAGCAAGTCGTCGAGCGCTTGTTGCGACACTTGAAAGGCTTGCCCACCAACTTACCGCAACCCACGGGCCGCAAACCCAGCAGCGCTTGGCAGCAAGACCCCTTGCTCGACGACAGCCATGACGCCCCCTTGGTGTTGGTTGCCCATGATTTGTCGCCGGCCGACATGTTGCAGTTCAAGCAAAGCGTGTTCACAGGCTTTGTCACCGATGTGGGCGGTAAAACCTCGCACACCGCCATCGTCGCGCGCAGCTTGGACATCCCGGCGGTGGTCGGCGCGCGCAGTGCCAGTCACTTGGTCAAGCAGGACGATTGGGTGATCATCGATGGCGATGCGGGTGTGATCATCGTGGACCCATCCCCGATCATTTTGGCTGAATATGCTTTCAAGCAACGCCAAGCCGAACTGGAAAGAGAGCGTTTAGCGCGTTTGCGCCATACGCCAGCGGTCACGCTCGACGGCCAAACGGTGCATTTGTTGGCCAATATCGAATTGCCAGAAGACACCCAACTCGCGGTGGACATGGGCGCGGTGGGCGTGGGCTTGTTTCGCAGCGAGTTTTTGTTCATGGGGCGAGACGGCAAATTACCGGACGAAGAAGAGCAATACCAGGCCTACAAACGTGCGGTCGAAGGCATGCAGGGCTTGCCGGTCACGATACGCAGCGTGGATGTGGGCGCAGACAAGCCGTTAGACCGCACCGTCAAAGAGCAAGCGCATTTGAACCCGGCACTGGGCCTGCGGGCCATTCGCTGGAGTTTGGCTGACCCGAGCATGTTTCTGAGCCAGTTGCGCGCGATATTGCGGGCGGCGGCGCATGGACAAATCAATTTGCTGATTCCCATGCTGGGACATGCCAAAGAAATCAAACAAACCTTTCATTGGTTGGCCCAAGCCCGTGCGCAGCTGGACAAGAAAGCGATACCTTATGGCCCGTTGCGGGTGGGTGCCATGATCGAAGTGCCTGCTGCCGCTCTCAGTCTGCCCTTGTTTTTGAAGTACTTCGACTTTTTGTCAGTGGGCACGAACGACTTGATTCAATACACCTTGGCGATCGACCGTGCAGACGAGCAAGTGGCGCATTTGTACGACCCTTTGCACCCGGCGATATTGCGTTTGCTCGCCGACACCATCGCCCAAGGCGCGGCAGCGGGCAAAGAAGTCGCGCTGTGCGGAGAAATGGCCGGTGACCCGGCACTGACCCGTTTGCTGCTGGGCTTGGGCTTGCGCTATTTTTCTATGCACCCCACCCAAATTTTGCGGATCAAACAAGAAGTACTGCGTTCCGATACAAAACGCTTGGCGCCCTGGGCGCAATACGTGATGCAAGCCGAGGATCCGGCGGCCGAATTGCTCGCCCGTTGAATCAGGCAGGGCCGCCCGGCCTATACACACTCGGATCGGTATAAACCGCATCCAAAGGAAACCGCACGCCTCGCGCATGGTCTTGAGCGCAGCGCACCAATAAACGGCTGCGGTGCTTTTCTTGGCAGGTCAGCATTTCGTCGATGCCCATCCACAGGGTTCTCACAATGCCGTCATCCAAAGCGCGTTGGGGGTCGTGCTCACCCAAAACACCGGTGAAGGCGAAACGCAAATAGGTGATGTCCTCTTCCGGGTCTTGCGGTGTGGGTGGTTTGCCAAACCGCGACAGGTAAATACCCACCAATGCCGTAGGGGTGAATGCATAGGCGGTTTCTTCCAGCACCTCGCGCACACAGGCCTGCAGCGGCGATTCGCCCGGGTCCAAATGCCCGGCGGGGTTGTTGAACATCAGGCCCTTGGGGGTGTGTTCTTCCACCAATAAATAGCGGCCATCTTTTTCAATGATGCCCGCCACTGTCACACTGGGCTTCCAACGGTACGTCATGGTGCAAAATCCCTGTTTTTCGGGCATGTTGTGAATCTGCGATGATTCTCGCCCATTGCGTAGAGGAGATAACCATGCTGATTGGCGTGCCTGCCGAAACCACGGCGGGTGAAACCCGTGTTGCCGTGACCCCTGAAACGGCCAAAAAAATCATCGCCCAGGGGCATTCCCTCAAGGTGCAATCCGGTGCCGGGGTAGCCGCCAGCGTGACAGACGCCGCTTATGAAGCGGCGGGCGCACAAATCACCGATGCCGCCGGTGCACTGGCTGCCGAATTGGTGCTCAAAGTACGCCCACCTTCTGCCGCCGAATTGACGCACATGAAATCCGGCGGCGCGCTGATCGGCATGCTCAACCCGTTTGACGCCGAAGGTTTGCAGCGCATCGCCGCTGCCGGCCTGACCAGCTTTGCTTTGGAAGCTGCCCCGCGCACCACCCGCGCACAAAGCATGGACGTGCTGTCCTCCCAAGCCAATATTGCCGGTTACAAGGCGGTCATGGTGGCTGCCGACAAATACCAGCGCTTTTTCCCGATGTTGATGACCGCTGCTGGCACCGTCAAAGCCGCCCGCGTGGTCATCTTGGGCGTGGGCGTGGCGGGCTTGCAAGCCATTGCCACCGCCAAGCGCTTGGGTGCTGTCATCGAAGCGTCCGATGTGCGCCCCAGCGTGAAAGAACAGGTCGAGTCGTTAGGCGCCAAGTTCATCGACGTGCCTTATGAAACCGCCGAAGAAAAAGAAGCCGCTGAAGGCGTGGGGGGTTATGCCCGGCCCATGCCCGCCAGTTGGCTGGAACGCCAGAAGGTGGAAGTGGCCAAGCGTGTCGCGCTGGCCGATGCAGTGATTTCCACGGCGTTGATTCCGGGTCGCGCTGCACCGGTGCTGATCACCGAGGACATGGTCAAAAGCATGAAGCCGGGTTCGGTCATCATCGATTTGGCGGCGGGCAAAGGCGCCGACGGTGTCGGTGGCAATTGCCCCTTGAGCGAAGCCGACCGCACCGTGGTCAAGCATGGCGTGACCTTGGTGGGCGAAACCAATTTACCGGCGTTGGTGGCGGCAGACGCTTCAGCGCTGTATGCCCGCAATGTGCTGGACTTTTTGAAACTGGTGTTGCCCAAGGACAAGGGCTTCACCGTTGACATGGATGACGACATCGTGGCGGCCTGCCTGATGACGCAAGGCGGCGACGTCAAAAGGAAATAAGCATGGACCACACCATCACCAATCTCATTATTTTTGTGCTGGCGATTTACGTCGGCTATCACGTTGTCTGGAACGTCACCCCCGCATTGCACACGCCGCTCATGGCGGTGACCAATGCGGTGTCGGCCATCATCATTGTGGGTGCCATGCTGGCAGCCGCGCTCACCGTCACCCCTTTGGGCAAAACCATGGGCGTGCTGGCGGTTGCGCTGGCCGCGGTCAATGTGTTCGGCGGTTTTTTGGTGACTCGGCGCATGCTGGAGATGTTCAAGAAAAAAGCCCCTAAAACAGGAGCAGACAAATGAGCATGAACCTCGTTGTTCTTCTGTACTTGGTCGCCAGTATTTGTTTTATTCAGGCGCTCAAAGGCTTGTCGCACCCCACCACGTCGATTCGCGGAAATCTGTTTGGCATGAGCGGTATGGCGATTGCGGTGGTCACCACCGCAGCGCTGATTTTTGAGCAAGCCAAGCTTTTTGGACAAGTCGACCCTGTGCAAGGCATGGGTTGGGTGTTGCTGGGTTTGGTGATCGGCGGCGGTGCCGGTGCCATCATGGCGCAGCGGGTCGAGATGACCAAAATGCCTGAACTCGTTGCGTTCATGCACAGCATGATCGGTTTGGCAGCGGTGTTCATCGCCATCGCTGCCGTGGTCGAGCCGGCTGCCTTTGGCATCGTGGCGCAAGGCTTGGGCACTTTGGACATTCCCAAAGGCAATCGTCTGGAGTTGTTCCTGGGTGCGGCCATTGGTGCCATCACGTTCAGCGGCTCTGTCATTGCGTTTGGCAAGTTGTCTGGCAAATACAAATTCCGTTTGTTCCAAGGCGCACCGGTGGTGTTCTCCGGACAGCACACGCTCAATTTGTTGATTGGCTTGGCCACGATTGCTTTGGGCGTGTTTTTCATGTTCACCGGCCATTGGGATGCGTTCCTTGTCATGCTGGCGCTGTCTTTTGTCCTGGGTGTGCTGATCATCATTCCCATCGGGGGTGCTGACATGCCGGTGGTGGTGTCCATGCTCAACAGTTACTCGGGTTGGGCGGCGGCAGGCATCGGCTTTTCGCTGAACAACAGCATGTTGATCATTGCCGGTTCGCTGGTGGGTTCATCGGGCGCCATCCTCAGCTACATCATGTGCAAGGCGATGAACCGCTCGTTCTTCAATGTGATTTTGGGTGGTTTTGGTGGGGATGCAGGATCGGCGGCCAGTGGCAGCACCGAACAACGTCCGGTCAAGAGCGGCAGTGCCGACGATGCTGCGTTCATTTTGGGCAATGCAGAAACGGTCGTCATCGTGCCCGGCTATGGCTTGGCCGTCGCCCGTGCACAGCATGCGGTCAAGGAGTTGGCGGAGAAACTGACCCACAAGGGCATCACCGTGAAATACGCCATCCACCCGGTGGCAGGACGCATGCCCGGCCACATGAACGTGTTGTTGGCCGAGGCCGAAGTGCCCTATGACCAAGTGTTTGAAATGGAAGACATCAACGGCGAATTCGGCCAGGCCGATGTGGCCATCATTTTGGGTGCCAATGACGTGGTCAACCCAGCCGCCATGATCAAAGGCAGCCCCATCTACGGCATGCCGATTTTGGAAGCCTACAAAGCCAAAACCGTGATCGTCAACAAACGCTCCATGGCAGCGGGTTATGCTGGTCTGGACAATGAACTTTTCTACATGGACAAAACCATGATGGTGTTTGGCGACGCCAAAAAGGTGGTCGAAGACATGGTCAAGGCCATTGAGTAAGCTTTGACCTCACACGGATTCGCTGTATGAGCCACCAGCCTGCCTCTGAAAAAAGTGTGATTGGCATCATTGGAGGCAGTGGTGTGTACGACATCGCTGCCTTGCAAGACAAGCAGTGGCGCAAGATCGAATCCTCGTTTGGCGAGCCTTCTGATGAATGCTTGTTCGGCCACTTAGATGGCCAGCCCATGGTGTTTTTGCCCCGCCATGGGCGCGGTCACAAAATCCCGCCGTCCGCCATCAATTACCGCGCCAATATCGATGCCCTCAAGCGCGCGGGCGTGACCGACCTGATTTCGGTGAGTGCGGTCGGCTCGCTCAAAGAGAGTTTGCCGCCCGGCACATTTGTCATCGTCGACCAATTCATAGACCGCAGTTTTGCGCGTGAAAAAAGTTTTTTCGGCACCGGCTTGGTGGCCCATGTGTCCATGGCCCATCCGGTGTGTGGCCGCATCGGTGACCATTTGGAAACCGCAGCCCGCCAATTGCAACTGCCGGTGGTCAGAAACGGCACTTACTTGGTGATGGAAGGGCCGCAGTTTTCAACCTTGGCGGAGTCCAACCTGTACCGCCAATGGGGCTGCGATGTGATTGGCATGACCAATATGCCGGAGGCCAAACTCGCCCGCGAAGCGGAAATTTGCTATGCCTCGGTGGCCATGGTCACCGACTTTGATTGCTGGCACCCAGACCATGCGGCGGTGACCGTGGACGCGATCATCCAGGTGTTGCTGGCCAACGCTGACAACGCTCGTTCATTGGTTCAAGCGGTCACGCCTGCGTTGGCCGCAGACGCACACGCTGCGGCTTGCGCATGCCGCCATTCCCTCGAATATGCTCTGATCACAGCGCCGCAGGCGCGCGATCCCGAATTGGCGAAGCAGTTAGCAGCGGTGGCCGGGCGCGTTTTGTCTCGCCACTAGCATGGACATGCCGATGGACGACAGCCTACTGCGCCTACAAATGTGTGAGGCTGCTTTGCAACTCGACGCCGTCGGCCTCAACCGTGGCAGCACGGGCAACCTGTCGGTCAGACAGGGCATCGATTGGCTGGTCACCCCTTCGGGTGTTGCCGCGCAAGACTTGCAGCCGGCATCGATGGTTCTCATGGATTTTCAAGGCCAAGCCTTGGGCCCCGGTAAGCCATCCAGTGAATGGCGTTTTCACCGCGACATATTGGCGTCGCGCCCTGATATCGGTGCCGTGGTCCACACCCATTCGCGCTTTGCCACGGCTTTTTCTTGTTTGCACCGCGATATTCCCGCGTTCCATTACATGGTGGCGATCGCGGGTGGTGACACCATTCGCTGTGCGCCCTATGCATTGTTTGGCACACAAGAATTGTCTGACCATGCATTGGCAGCTTTGACAGACCGGCGCGCTTGTCTGCTCGGCAACCACGGGTTGATTGCCTTGGGTACAGATATCCGGCGTGCTGTGGCGGTGGCGGTGGAAGTGGAGTCGTTGTGCGAGCAATACTGGACCGCGTTGCAACTGGGCGAGCCCCACATCCTCAGCACAGCGCAAATGCAAGCTGTGCATGAAAAATTCAAAACCTACGGACAAACCAACGCATGACTGGCTTGCCTGCACACCACCCGGTCGAGACACTGCGCTGGCGCGATGGCCGACTCGAGATGATCGACCAACGTATATTGCCGATGCGGTTTGAATACCTGTCTTATGCCAACGCCGATGAAGTGGCGCAAGGCATTCGCAGCATGGTGGTGCGTGGCGCGCCCGCCATCGGTTGTGCCGCGGCGTATGGTGTGGCCTTACAAGCCTTGGCGCACCAGCATGTGAATGCCGATGAATTTGCCAAAGCCATGGACCACGGTTTCGAAGTGTTGGCGGCCAGTCGCCCCACCGCCGTCAATTTGTTTTGGGCACTGCAGCGCATGCGCGAATCTGTGCAAAGCCATTCGCAGCTGTCACCACCGCAATTGGCCAGTTTGTTGCTGACCTTGGCCCACGGTATCGCGGCAGAAGATGTGCGGATCAACCAAGCCATGGGCGCACATGGCGCGGCTTTGCTGGCTGACGGTGCACGGGTGCTGACGCACTGCAACGCCGGTGCGTTGGCCACGGCAGGCCACGGTACCGCGTTGGGCGTTTTCCGATCTGCCGTGGCGGCCGGCAAAACCATCCATGTGATCGCGGATGAAACCCGGCCTTTTTTGCAAGGTGCTCGGCTGACCGCCTGGGAGATGGTTCAGGAAAATATTCCAGTGACCTTGATCACCGACAACATGGCCGGTCATTTGATGAAGCAAGGTGAAATTGACGCGGTCGTGGTGGGTACGGACAGGGTGGCCGCCAATGGCGACGTGGCCAACAAAATCGGCACCTACATGGTGGCTGTGCTGGCGCACAGACATGGCATTCCTTTTTATGTGGCCTGTCCGTTGTCCACCATCGACATGCAGTTAGCCAACGGAGACGCTATTCCGATTGAAGAACGCCATCCGGACGAAGTGATGGGTTTTGGCGCACAGCGCTGGGCCCCGCCGGGCGTGAATGTGCGCAACCCGGCATTCGATGTCACGCCTGCCGAACTCGTGAGTGGATTGATTACCGAAAAAGGCGTGGTGCACCAGCCCAATGAAGCCAAGTTAAAGAAATTATTTCAGTCCTGATGCACTGAAAATTCAGCCTACTTCAACCAGCCCCGGCGGCGGAAATAAATCATCGGCACCACGGCGCTGGCGAACATCAACGTGAGTGCGAATGGGTAACCCCATTTTTGGGACAGCTCTGGCATGAACTGAAAATTCATGCCGTACACACTGGCGATCAATGTCGGTGGCAACAAGGCCACGCTGGC
>Ga0315909_10005267_pt1 | contig 14929 bp, 14 predicted proteins | sample LakEriMetagenome_11_FD_203527 | JGI IMG/M metagenome (GOLD analysis project Ga0315909, IMG submission 203527) | Freshwater fungal communities from buoy surface, Lake Erie, Ohio, United States - Buoy 2 MA125 | ecosystem: Environmental > Aquatic > Freshwater > Lake | place: USA: Lake Erie, Ohio...
GGTCCTACAGCACCCTGTGCTCCTTGCGGGCCAGTTGGTCCTTGTGCACCCTGTGCACCTTGACCTCCACCAGGCCCTTGTGCACCTTGAGGTCCTCTACCTCCTTGTGAACCTTGTGGTCCTACAGGACCTTGGGCTCCTTGTGGTCCCGTTCCTCCTTGAGCACCTTGAGCCCCTTGTCCTCCACCAGGTCCTTGTGCACCCTGAGGTCCTCTACCTCCTTGTGAACCTTGAGGTCCTACTGGACCTTGGGCTCCTTGTGGTCCCGTTCCTCCTTGAGCACCTTGAGCTCCTTGTCCTCCAGTAGGACCACCTGCACCTTGTGAACCTTGAGGTCCTTGAGCACCTTGTGGTCCTACAGGACCTTGGGCTCCTTGTGGACCTTGTGGACCTTGACCTCCTTGAGCTCCTTGACCTCCCGTTGGTCCTTGTGGTCCTTGTGGACCTTGTGGTCCTTGGGCTCCTTGTCCTCCTCCAGCACCTTGAGAACCTTGAGGACCTTGTCCTCCCTGTGCTCCTTGGGCTCCTTGTCCACCTGCAGGTCCGCCAGCTCCTTGTGAACCTTGTCCACCTTGTGAACCTTGAGCACCAGCAGCACCCTGAGCACCTTGTCCTCCTTGTGTGCCCTGAGCACCTTGAGCTCCTTGTCCTCCAGCATTTCCCTGAGCACCCTGAGAACCTTGAGGTCCTTGAGCACCTTGTGGTCCACCGGCACCTTGAGCACCTTGAACACCCTGACTACCTTGGGCTCCTTGAGCACCCTGACTACCCGTTGGACCTTGGGCTCCTTGAGCACCTTGTGCACCCGCGGTTCCTTGTGCCCCTTGACCACCTGTTGTCCCCTGAGCACCTTGAGGTCCTTGTGCCCCAACCGCACCTTGTGAACCTTGACCCCCCGCAGTTCCTTGAGCACCTTGAGGTCCTTGTGACCCAACCGCACCTTGTGAACCTTGACCTCCTTGGGGACCTTGAGCACCCTGAGCACCTTGTGCTCCTGCGGCTCCTTGAGCTCCTTGACCACCTGTCGTCCCTTGTGCGCCCTGCGGTCCTGCTGCCCCTTGTGCTCCTTGAGCCCCTTGAGCTAATCTATTTCCCAACCATCCTGTTGAGTTTATGATAGGATTAAGTGCATTATTAGTAATACTTGCAAATCTAAAATCAGCACTAGAAATCCTGAAGTTGGGATATGTGTTGTCAATTCGAAGATTGTATGCCTTCGCACCTTCCGAAAATCTCAAACTCCCAGAGTTGATGCTCCACCCTATTATGGTGTCATCAAAAGCTCGAAGGTTTATACTACCAGTACTTGGAATTATTATTATATCTTCAGGCATTTATTGATTCTTTTAACACATTTATTCTTTCGAGTATTGACTCTATCTTTTTTTGATTCTGTTGAATACTTCCTACACCTATACTCACCATATAATTATATTCTACGGATTTGTATCCATCATCATCTGTGAAGACTACCTCAGGTAAAACATCTTCAACATCTTGAGCAATAAATCCTATTGATGAACCTGTAAATGCGAATTTATTCAAATTCAATTTATTGTCCTTAATCTTAGGATGTTCTTCATCCCATATAAATGAGACTCCTTCAATTTGTTTTGCAATTGATAAGGGATTTTCAATTTTTTTGATATTGTCCTTCAATCTTTTGTCAGATGGCGGTCCTGTCGCACCTTGAGCACCTGTAGAACCCTGAGCTCCTTGTGGACCTGTTGGTCCCCCTGGTCCTGTTGGTCCACCTGGTCCCCCAGGTCCCCCTGGTCCTGTTGGTCCACCTCCCCCTGTAGCACCTGCTGGTCCTTTTGGACCTACACCTCCACCTGTGCCTTGTGCACCTTGTGGACCTGTTGCACCTCCAGCACCTGTAGAACCAGGTCCTCCTATGAATCCTGTGGGTCCTGTGAAACCGTTTGGCCCTTTTTCTCCTTGAGCTCCTGAAGTTCCGCTTTGAGAACCTTGAGCACCTTGTGAACCTGTAACACCCTGTGCTCCTTGAGTTGAACTTTGAGAACCTTGTGCTCCTGTTGGTCCTGTCGGTCCTGGCGCACCCTGAGCTCCTGTATTACCACCTTGAGAACCCTGAGCCCCTTGGAATCCTTGTATACCCTGAGCTCCTTGGGTTGAACTTTGAGAACCTTGTGCTCCTGTGGAACCTGTTGGTCCTGTCGCACCCTGAGCTCCTGTGTTAGCTCCTTGAGAACCCTGAGCACCTTGAAATCCTTGTAGTCCTTGTGCTCCTTGAGTTGAACTTTGAGAACCTTGAGCTCCTGTTGGACCTGTTGGACCTGTAGCCCCTTGAGCTCCTGTACTAGCACCTTGAGGGCCTTGAGCACCTTGTGCCCCCGTATTACCTGTCGCTCCATCGGTCGCACTTTGAGCACCTTGAGCACCTGTGAGACCTGTTGGTCCCGTTGGTCCCTGAGCACCACTTGTTGTTCCCGTAGGACCTGGGTTACCTGTAAATCCTTTTGGTCCTGTAGCACCTGCTGTTAAACTTTGAGCACCTTGTGCTCCCGTATTACCAGTTGGACCAGTGGCACCTTGTGCACCTGTATTAGCACCTTGAGGTCCTTGCGCACCTTGTGCCCCCGTATTACCTGTCGCGCCGGCACTTCCACTTTGAGCCCCCTGAGCACCTGTATTCCCTGTCGGTCCTGTTGCTCCCTGAGCCCCTGTATTCGCACCTTGTGCTCCTTGAGCACCTGTATTACCTGTCGGTCCTGTGGCACCGGCTGTAGTGCTTTGAGCACCTTGAGCTCCTGTTGGACCTGTCGGACCTGTTGCACCTTGAGCTCCTTGGGTAAGTCCTTGAGGACCAGGATTTCCTGTCGCCCCTTTCGGACCTTGGGAACCTTGAGCCCCTGTATTAGCACCTTGTGTTCCTTGAGCTCCTGTATTACCTGTCGCACCTTGGGAACCTTGAGCCCCTGTACTAGCCCCTTGTGTTCCTTGAGCTCCTGTGTTACCTGTCGCACCTTGAGCCCCTTGAGCACCCTGAGTGCCTCCTTGAAAACCAGGATTTCCTGTTGCCCCTTTAGGTCCTTGTGCACCCTGAGCACCTGCACTAGCACCTTGTGGTCCTTGTGCACCTTGAGAACCTTGAACACCTTGAGCTCCTTGAGAACCTGTAAAACCACTAATACCGTCTTTAGGTCCAATCCACACACCCACAGAGTTTATCATGGCATTACCACCTACGTAAGTAACACCTCCCGTTATTGAAGCACCTGAAGTTCTTATGTTAGTATTACTTATTTCAAAACCAGCAGCGACAGTAGCTGAAGACAAAGATAATACACCTGTTGACTTAACGTTAAATTGTAACTTCGCACTTCCATCATCAAAAACGATATGTGGGTCCGAGTTTCCTGTTGTTCCTGTGGGATATATAATAACGTTAGGCATTATGATAGTTTGTTTTCAAGTTCGTTAATTTGTTCTTTGATATCTTCTATAAATACTTGTTGAGATTTTATAGATTCAACTAAAACACTGTTGAGTTTATTGTAATTGATATAGTAATACCCTTCTCCATTGATTGAAACAACTTCAGGAAAATATAATCTCACATTTTGAGCGATTAATCCGATAGCATGAAGTCTTTTATTTTTTTCAAAGTATGAATATTGGGTCTTATTCAAATTTGTATTCCAATCATATTCCACAGACTCTAACTTCATTATTTTTTCTAATGCATCGTATATTGTCTCAATTTTTGTTTTGAGGTTTAAGTCAGAGTAATAAGAAAAACACGAACCCTCGAAGTCTCCAAATCCACATGCGTATTGGTTAGAATAACAATTACCAGCATATTTTGCGTAAACGAAATATCCGTCAAAATCACAGCTATCCGCCTCACAATTTCCTTGAGTTCGGAACTTCTTTGACGATATACCTGGACTTGCATTATCTTGATAAACACTTTGTGTGAAAGGGAAGCTACAGACAGTAGCACAACTGGAATTATTAACATAAAATGAATACAAACCACAACTTATCGATGACGGTCCTGTCGCACCTTGAGCACCTGTGTTTCCTTGTGCCCCTTGAGGTCCCGTTGGACCTCCGCCACCCTGTGGACCTTGTGGTCCCTGTCCACCCTGAGGTCCCTGTCCACCCTGAGGTCCTTGGGCACCTTGTGCTCCTTGTCCTCCACCCGGTCCTGTTGGTCCCGTTGCACCTTGTGCTCCTTGTCCACCACCTCCACCGTTTCCTCCTTGTGGTCCTCTAGGTCCTGTTGGACCTGTCGGTCCTACTGGACCCCCTGGACCTGTAGCACCCTGAGGTCCTATTGCACCCGGAGCTCCCGTTCCACCTGTCGGACCGGCAGCACCTGTTGGTCCTAATAAACCTTGAGCACCTGTTGGTCCGCCAGGTCCTACTGGTCCCGTCGCACCTTGAGCACCTGGATGTCCTGTGTTACCTTGAGCCCCTGTTGGTCCAGCAGCACCTGTTGGTCCTAATAAACCTTGAGCACCCGTTGGTCCTGTTGGTCCTAAAGGCCCTGTTGCACCTTGTGCACCAGGATGACCTGTATTTCCCGTAGCACCTTGTGGACCCGCAGCACCTGTTGGTCCTAATAAACCTGTAGCTCCTTGAGCCCCTTGTGGACCTCCTGGTCCTGTAGCACCTTGTGCACCTGGGTGTCCTGTATTTCCCGTAGCTCCTTGTGGACCCGCAGCACCTGTTGGTCCTAATAAACCTGTGGCTCCCTGAGCTCCTTGTGGACCTCCTGGTCCTGTCGCACCTTGTGCTCCTGGAAACCCAGTGGCACCTTGAGAACCTGTAGGTCCCTTAGGTCCTGTTGGTCCTAATAAACCTGTGGCTCCCGTTGGTCCTGTTGGTCCTGTTGGTCCTGTCCCACCTGTTGGTCCTGGTGGTCCATCAACACCTTGAAATCCAGTTGCTCCTGTAGGCCCCGTTGGTCCTAAAGCACCTTGAGCACCCGTTGCACCACCAGGTCCTGTTGGTCCCGTCGCACCTTGTGCCCCTGTGAATCCTGTTGCTCCTTGAGCACCTTGACCTCCTCCTGGACCTGTTGGTCCGATGGCTCCTTGAGAACCTGTTGCTCCTCCAGGTCCTGTTGGTCCTGTTGCACCTTGTGCACCTGTGTTACCTGTTGCACCTTGTGACCCTGTTGGTCCTTTTGGACCCGTTGGTCCCAATAAACCTTGAGCACCTGTTGGTCCTGTTGGACCTGCCGGCCCTGTTGAACCTTGTGGACCTAATGGACCATCCACGCCTTGAAATCCGACCGCTCCCTGAGCACCTATCGAACCTTGAGCACCTGGATTACCTGTGGCTCCTTGAGGACCTTGTCCTCCTGTGGCACCCTGAGAACCTTGTGCTCCTGTGTTTCCTGTGTCTCCCTGAGCCCCTGTGGCACCCGCAGCACCTTGGTTACCTTGTGGTCCTAAAGGACCATCGACTCCTTGAAATCCAACAGCACCTTGTGCTCCTGTGGAACCCTGAGCTCCTGCAAAACCTAAGGCACCTTGTGCTCCTGTATTTCCTATATTACCCTGAGCCCCCTGTGTTCCTGTAATTCCACTAGTTGGTCCTACCCAATTGGCAGTCGCATTTATTACTTGATTCCCTCCTACGGTATAGTTATCTATAACATTGATGGTATTTCCTGATACGATTGCATCTCGGATTGCAAGACTTGGCCCCGAACCAAAGGTAAGAGTTCCAGTTGTTAACATTTTAACACGGACACTCGCACTATTAATGAAATCAATATATGGTATCCTGTCGGGAGTTCTAAAAATCGAGTTACTTGGGACAATGGTTATTGGCATGAAAATAATTTCTTAATTATAAATACCATATAGAACAAATATCTCTCACAATTTTTTTAAGATTATTATTCAATTGGTTTATTAAATTTACTATACTTTAATTTGTAATAAATATTTAGAAACACATAATGATATTAAAGAATTCTAAAAACAAATTATCTGAGATAAATTTGTTCGCCGATTATATTTTGAATCAAATACCTAACTCTGAAAGAAGTATTATAAAAATTGCAAACTGTGGTAATTTTCTAATCATCAAGGGTCAAACGACTCACAATGAATTATTAGATTTATCTCAAATAAAAACAGAATTCTGTGAGAAGTTTGAAATAATCTTGGATTCTACATCTATTTTCAACCATACCATAGATTTGATTGAATATGATGTTAAACTACAACCAACAGAATCAATAACCCACAATTTTTTCAATAGTGAAAACTGTTCTTACGGTTACCAACAAATTGAGTCATTCAAAAATAATCCTAAATCATCATATGATTATTGTTTGAAGGTCAAAGAAATTGATGAAACTGATTTAATTATTACTTCTGAATTTCCTCATGGTCATTCGTTGGAAATGGGAAGATTACTCTACTATTATGGTAAAAAAATTACATATTCTATACCATCCACTTATCCATATACTTCTGTGGTAATGACAATCCCATCAAAAAACCCTGAAGAAAATTTTTCAGTTTATGATAATTTCTTGGAGTCTGAAGATGAAAGTCTCAGGTCTGCTGTGTTAGATGTCTTTGATTTCGACATGACCGATTTAAATAAAAAACTCAAAGAAGTTGATTTCTACGATGAGATTCTCAACCCTTTGAGTGATTATGATTTTCTTAAAGAAAGAAATAAGAATTTTTTTATTGTTTAAACTATCCCAGCAGTTTTTACATGTTTCTTAATTATATCCAAAGCTTCTGTCAATTCCATATAATCTCTATCAGGAGCATATAGATAAGATTTGGGATTTTTGTTTGAATCTTCAATAATAAGTAATGCTGGAATCATATCATTCTTTGTTACCTCACTGAATATATCATATTCTTCTTTAAACTCATCGATATCTCTATCGATGTATTCAATTTTATTTTCATCCAACATATTTTTGAAGTCCGTGCAAAAGGGACATCCATTCATTGTATAAACAATAACATTTAAATCTTTCATAACAATTTAATTTAATAAAGATATAACCTCACTCGGAGCCATAACCCCAGCCTTTGAGAATACCTCTTTTCCTTCTTTGAAGATTTTTATCGTCGGAACACTTCTGATTCCTAACTCGGACATAACAAACTCTTTATCTGTGTCTATGTCATACTTGTAGATGTTATATACAGGTGAACCATTAGATTCTTTAATCAAAGATTCATTAACTTTTGTTAAATTATTTAACATGATTTTACATGGTCCACACCATGTTGCAAAAAGGTCCAAAACAAAATTTTCACCTTCATTAATTTTTTGTTTGAGCTCCGCTGTTGTTAGTTGTTGCATTTTTATATTGTTTTAATAGTTGTGATAAGAACAGATATAATTCATTATATTGTTCAACGTTATAATAAATAGTTAATTTTGAAATTGTATCTGATTGTAGTATTTCTCGAATTTCAACAAACAAATAGAAGTCTTGTTGACTCTTGAAAATCACCTCTTCAAATTTTACGAAACCCGCCTCAGTAATTAAGGATTTTTCATAAACTCTTGTCAATTTTCTTTCACTGAGAAATTTTAAAAATTCTCCTTTCAGTTCATGGCAAAGCATAACTGAAAAGAAATTATCTTTCGATTCTAAATTTTGTATGTATTCTGGTTTCTTCATTAGATTTGTAAATAAAAATTTGAATAATTGTTTTCAATGTTATTGAATGTCCATCTCAAAAGACCACTTTCGTTCCAATGAGTATCGGAGTTTAGTGTTGTCCCATTGTTACACTCCTTAATCAATTTCACGGTTTCGTATCTTTTATCTCTTACACAAGATAATACTACTTGGTCTAATTTCAATAGAACGTTTGTCCAATGCTCTTCCAATTTTTGATTAAACTTACCCAAGCTCTGAACTCTATCCGCATAAATGACATCATCTTTTTTTGTTATTCTGTATTCTATTGTAGCTCTTTCAGTTTGGAATTCACCTTTTCTCACAGAAATAATCAAACAACTTGGCTTTCCAATATACCCTTTAACACAATTTGATTGATAGTTACTTTCTTCATTGTAATTTGAACTTGTATCTAAAAGGACTGAATGGAAATCTTCTAATAATGGTTGAGATATTACCTCATACATATATTCGGGATATATCCTTGTGTAAGTCCCCATTCTGTAGTGTTGAAGCTTATCGGTCCAATCCAAATGTTCTTTTCTGAAATCATCTTTATTTTCAAACGAATACCATTTCAAAGATTGTTCCCCAAACATCTTTAACTCTGTATACATTCTGATGTGGTCAACGAAAGTATATGTGTCTAGATTCTGATGAACGTATGTTTGTTTGAATAGAGAGTAAACTCTTTTCAACTCGTCTGTTGTAACTAATTCAAGAAACAATTCAGGAACCGCAAACGACCCAATAATTGAATTCAATAAATCTAATATAACATTTCCATCTTGATTCAACCAATCGTCACCGAATAGTTTTCTTGCTGTTGTATACAAAGAAATATTCAAATTGGTGCACTCATGTAGCGCCTTTTTTATTTTCTTACCATAAAGACCATGTTTTGCCATTACAGCATCAACCAATCTACCATTTTTTTTCTTTATTAACTTTTTAATTTCAGGACCGAACAAAGCTTCAGTGTAAATGTTGAAGTTATTTGGATATTTGATGCCTCTCTTATTCAGATAGAATCTTAATAACCTATCACTATAGTTCAGGTTTTCAAAATTAACTCTTTGGTCCAAAGCAAACATGAATTCAGAAAATACTTTTGTCACCTCATCATATGCAGTATCTGAGTAATTAGTCAGAATATTTTTCATTTGGGATTTGAGACCATTGACTGGGTCATTGATGAAACAATTTCTTTTGATACTCTTGGAACATTTTTTTTTCTTTTGATATCCATGGATATATCCATGATATACATCCCCTGTTCGAGTATTGACAGAAATATAGTTTACATTTTTATTAACCTTAAACCATGGCCTGCCTTCTCTTCTGTGTTTATATCCTTGGAACATTTTGATGGCAACTTTATCCCCATCCTTTTCAACAACGACCATCATGTATTCTACCAAGACAGAGTATAAAGGATTGGCGAAATTTTCAACGAAACATTCTTCGGTTGTATCTGAAGATTCCCTTACAAACAACGGGTGTTTCTTTGTGGGCGTTTCTTCCATAACCATTCCAAGAACTTCGGACACATGGCTGTTTTTCGAGGAAATAACATTACGGTCTCTGAACTTGATACTAGTATACTTTTTAAAACTTACCTTGTAGATTTCTTGTTTCATTCCTGCAAATATAGGGAAAATAAAAATGGGAGACAATGTCTCCCATTTATTTTTAACAATAAGATTCAGCTAACTCCCACAACCCTGTGTTAACCTTGTTGATGTTGTAAAAGTTTTTCAACTCTCTCATAGAAACGACTCTTCCTTTTTTCGAATTATACTTCATTCCACCACGAACGAACTTCTCTTGAATAACATTGAATGTCTTCCATACACTGTTACCAACATCCCCATCTCTTTCAGGACGTAAGAAGTCTTCCACGTTGAATTTAGGTATTGAACCTTTATCCCAACGAATCATTGCTGATTTGTTTACGAAGTCTACTAACTGTCCTTCACCTAAGAATGTTGTTTCCATCTTACCAACAGACCTCTGAATAACTGGTAGTCTTTCAGCGAATTGGTCTGTGATTTCCCTCACCATACCCAAGTCAAAATTCATGTGTCTAACTGAAATTGCGTCAGCAACTGAGGTAGGAACGGTAAGTCCGTTAGAACATACCAATCTGAATAACCCTGAACTCACAGAGAAAGAACTAATTCCATTATGAGAGTTTCTGATTACCGCTTCGATTAATGAGTCACCAACTTTTGGCATTTCACCATTGCGAAGACGAAGTTCATGTTGAGCGTAATTTCCTTTACCGACTTGTTTGGCTGAATAAACCTTCCAACCTTCTCTGTCAAAGTTTTCAACAACTTCAATAGTTGGAACGAAGGTATACTTGTCAGACATCTTGGGTGATGGACTTGTTGCGAATACTGAAGGGGCAACTTCCTGTAGGGTTTCTATTGATAACATATCTTATTGTTTTAGAACACAAAGATAAGCACAACAATTTAATCTGCCAAAATTAATTTAAGCAGATAGTCCCAAATTTTGTTTTCTGAAAAATTTTCGAGTTTTTAACATCTTCCTCCAACACCTGACCATTGAGTTCTCGACAGATATCAATCATCTGTTTTTGAGTTAGTGAGACCTCTTTACCTTCATCATAGTTAGATGAGGCTGTTTCTCTGATTTTAAGATAGAAGTTATCCTCCATATCTTTCGGAATAAGGTTCAATAAATCTTTGGGATTTTCCTTGAAAAACTTGATGATGTTTGACATGTAAATTTCAATATCAACACTCATATCACTAAATTTAATAATTACTGTTGTAAATCAATCATGTTGTCACCGTAATTCGTTCCTCTATCCAAAATTGCTTGAGGGATTTTCACGTTTGGAGAACCTTTACAATTTAAGAATAAAAGACTCTGCATATCACCAACACATTCAGGAATGACAGTTAACTTAGGATTATTCATCAACGCTAAAAATCTCAATTTCGGTAATTGACAAATTGAATCAGGTATACTATCAATACAGTTATCAAGTAAAATCATTTTGAGTTTTTTGAATCTACTAATTGAATCAGGGATTTTGATTAGAATATCTGTATTATCTCTGTTGTTAATAATTTGGAATTCGTCTAAAGTATCAGGTAAAGAATCAATTAATTCATCTAAACCGTAAAGAGCAATGAATTTACCGATGGCTCCATGTTGGAAACTATCTACAACAAACTTTTCACCACCAACAGTCAAACCTTTAGCAAATTCAGGCTTGAACACATCTTTTAATTCAGCCATTGGTCCATTGAGGTATTTAACCAAATCGATACTGTGGTCATGCACATCCATGAACTGATTATCAGGGAAATGGAATTGATATCTTTCTGCAGGTAGTCCACTCTTATCACCAACTTTACCAGTCCAATCATTTGGAATTACAACATAAAGTGGTCCTTTATTAATATAACGCTTGAACCAATCTAATCCAGGTGCAGATGTGCACCATCTTGTTTCACCTTTCGATGGTTCAAGATAATTTCCACCATAAAAACAAGCAGCATCTTTACCAAGTTGACCTTGGTCAGATATCTTAACAACAGTCCATTTATTTCCTCTGAAGATGACATCTCCACCAGGGTGTGCGAAAGTTTTAGAAGCTTCTTCTTTTTCTTGAGCACTTGCTTTAATCTTTTCTAATGAAAAATCTTTTACTTTGTCGTATAGTTCTGCGGGTGTTAACTTATTCAAATCTCTTTCTCCTTCGATACGAGATTTGAATCTATCAAACTTCATCAAGTCATTTGTAAGTTTGAATAAATCCTCGATGAAAACACTCTTATAATTTTTTACTTCTTGGTCATATCCTGCATCACCAGGTTGTCTTTCTGTTTTTGGTAATAAATAATGCTTGATAATCCAAGGCAAATACTTACCAGCTTTGACTTTTTGTAAATCTTCTTTTTGTGCCGTTTCTAACTCAACATTGTTCAATCTTGTTGTAGGGTCAGCCTGAAGTAAAGTATAGAACTCTTCCTTACTTAATTTTGGTTTTACAGTTTTACCTTCCTTGTTTTTTGTTGGTTTTGTAAGATTATCAAACAAAACCTCAAACTTAGTTTGTTCCAAAATTACAGACCTCAATATTGATGTAAATTTCATCTAAAAGAATTTAATAATAAATATATTGTTTCAGCAAAAATAACTAATAATTCATTATCAAGAGCTCTTCAGCTAAATTTTGTTTTACATTTTTCTTCGCAGCAGCAGCCTTAGCAAATTGTTTTTTCTCCCATCTGAACCTATCTTCAGGAAACCAATCATGTAATAAAGGAAAATCGTAATATGACAAACTGAATTTACTTTGAACTGTATTGAGCACGTTTGCAAGTCTTTCATGGTCATTTCTATCAAAATCATGATTACTATAATAGTTCTCAGTCTTCCAATAAGGTGGGTCTAAATAAATGTATGTTGAAGGGGAATCATATTTTTCAATCACTTGTTGGAAGTCAAGGTTTTCAACATGAGTTATTTTATCAAAATGTGCTATCCAGGCAGGTTTTGATAATTTATCTCGGAATGAAAGATATTTGGACCTGTATTTTCCCTTCAAGTCAATGAATGATGAAGTCTCAGGCTTACTACCTGAAAAGACTTGTGTGAGGACGTATGCGTATTTGGCGGCTACCTCATAGTCAGGATAGTTAATTGTAAAACCACTCCCGAATAATTCTTGTTGGAAACTTACAAACCTTTCTTTAAATTCAGGAGGAGTAACGTTTACACCAAGTTGTTGAACAGGGATGGAATCCAAGGCTCTCTGTAACTCAGATGGGTTCTGAACACACTGAAAAAGGTTATAGTTCAATGGATTGAAATCATTGTAAACAACTCTCTTGAGGTTTGGATACTTTGATAAGTCCATGTTAAAGAAACACCAAAACATTCCTCCGAATGTTTCTACGTATGTTTCCATGTCTTCAGGGTAATAAGGAACTATCCATTTACCAATTTTTGATTTTCCACCTATATAACTTAGCATGTTAGAAATATAATAAAAAAAATCAAAAAGGCAAATTTACTTATAACAATTTTTGTAGGGTCTACAAGAAGCTTTTTGAGTGAATCCCATCTTACTGCACGAAGTAGATTCGCAATAAGATTTACTATATTTCCTAGGTTTCTTAAATTTCTTTTGTTCCTTTTCGTCCAAATAGGTGTAAAGGATTCTTCTAATCTGTTCACTTAACATAATTATAAATATGCAAGAAACAACTGGTTGTAAAAAATGTAGACAAAGAGATAGACGCCATTATCAATGGATGATGGTTGTGTTAGGATTCTACATCATTTTTTCATCGATTTATGGGTCTGTAATCCTATTCAAACAATTTATTAACTTGTTTAAATAGGTCTTTCGTATTTCAAAATTAATTTCAAATACATATCCCCATCCAAATACCCTTTACCTCTTAATCTCAATGGTTTTGACGTATCAATTATTTTTGGTGCTTGAACAACTAACTCACCATCAGGATGAGGTATTGTGAATTTATCTTGTTGAATACCTTGGATGTCCAACGTTAGACTGTAGATTAAATCATTATTCATCTTTTCAAACCCATCTTTAGGAACGACTTCAATCTGAATGAGTAAGTCCCCATATTCACCGTTTTTGAAGTCACCGGCATCTTGGAGTTTAAGAAACTGTCCGCTGTCCGCACCCACGGGTATGTTAATTTTGATTTCATGTGTATTGGGTTTACTTCCTCTACCGTCACAATAATAACATTTGTGAACAAGTGTATATCCTCTTCCACCACAAGTATTACATACAGTTCTTACTTGTTGAACCATAAATCCTGTTCCAAAGGTTTTGACTTGGAATCCGACTCCTCCACAGGTATGACAGGCTTGTTGTTCCCCACCAGCACCCCCACAACTGTTACAATGAACATCTCTGAAATAGTTTATAATTTTATCTGTCCCTAAGAAAGATTCTACAGGTGAGATTTGAACCCTTACTATTTTGTCAGGAGCACTTTTTCTTCTTTGTTGTTGTCTGAATCCATTTGCCGCACCTCCGAACATTTGACTGAACATATTTTCAAAGTCACTACCAGCATATGGATTATTCTTTCTTTGATTATATTGTTGTCTCTTTTCACCATTACCTAATACTTCATATGCTTCATTAATTTCTTTGAACTTTTCAGCTCCATCGGGATTAACATCAGGATGGAATCTCTTTGATAGGTTCCTATAACTTTTTTTTATGTCTTCATCTGAGGCATTCTCTTCAACTTCCAGGATTTTGTAGTAATCTTTCATATATGCATAGATATTCTGTTATCTTATTCAAGGATAAAGTAAGGAGAAAAATAATAAAGAAATTTATCTCCATTAAAAAGGCTGATGAATTTTTTATTAAAGAAAAATCAAAGTCGGATGAGGTCATTTTCGAAGTTCTTTATGAAAATGGATTGGAGTGCAAATATGAGATTGGTCTTATCGACTCTGAGCCAAATCAATTTTCTCCAGTTTATCTGACAGATGATTTTGGAAGAAGTGTTAGGGTTAAATTGGAGGACACCAAAAGTTCAATTTTAAAAATATCTAATTACAAAAAAGAGGAACTTATATTTGACCTGAGTAAAAATAAAAAAATAAGTTTCAACGAATTTGTTAAGAATTATTTATCAACTCAATCATTGAAAATGGTATCTTCACTTAATAATAAGGTTGTTGTTCAGAATGATGAAAAAACAAATTTGTTTTCCCTTAAGAATGAATCTGAGGCGGATAGATTTATTGACGCCCTTTCAAATTATTTTTTTAAGAATAAAAGAGCTGATTGTATCTTCATAAAAGATAATTCATCAGCACAAAGAAAATACATGTTGAAGTTGTTGGAGGAACAGGGATTCGACAAAAAGATTCTATACAGAAAATCTACGACTCACCCTCGTCTAAAATAAAATGAAACTCAGTTCCTGAGATGTCAATTGAAAATTGTTTGTGGTGTCTATCAATCTCTCTGAAATGAGATATTACTTTGGTATATTCTTCACTTTTCAATTCGAAGATTATAGTTCCTTTACCTTCAAAAGTGCTTTGGATTGATTCAGCAATTAGGGCTAGTTTTTCTAAATCCCCAGGAGTATCTTGATTCTCTGCCATAAATTTATTTTTTTTGGTTGTGGTATTAAGTCTTCTTTTTTCAAGTCCTTAAGTTCCTTTAATATTTTCTGTTTGTAAGCCTCAATTTCTTTAGTATCCTTTTGTTGCTCACTCTTCAGC
>Ga0315909_10005271_pt1 | contig 14922 bp, 10 predicted proteins | sample LakEriMetagenome_11_FD_203527 | JGI IMG/M metagenome (GOLD analysis project Ga0315909, IMG submission 203527) | Freshwater fungal communities from buoy surface, Lake Erie, Ohio, United States - Buoy 2 MA125 | ecosystem: Environmental > Aquatic > Freshwater > Lake | place: USA: Lake Erie, Ohio...
GGAGCTTGGTCAAATGCTTTTTTAGTTGCTCTTGTTTTGTACGATAAATCCGTAACAAGAGATGCCGATTCAAATCTTATCTTATTAGAATATGTTAAACCTAAAGATGGTACATTTGCAGTTACAGTTCTATCATACGGAACGTATTGATATGGATATGTTGTATTAACCCACATATTACTTGCTGATGCAAATTGTTCACCATAACTTTCATTAATAGCTACGTTTTTAATATTAGGGTCTAAATTTCTATCTTTTGGATATTCGAAATCTAAACGGAATACTAAATCTTTTGTTGATGAATCAAAATCATTACCATTAATCGCATCTGGGAATAGAGTATGGTTTTGGAATTTACTTAATTGTAATGGTGTTTTCCATAAACGGAATTCATCCAAATTACCATCAAACCCATTACCACCAATTTGTAAATAAGAACCAGTTTCCCATTGTGTATCATCCGTTGCCAATGACATACTAACAAACGTAGTTATTCTACTTCCATTTGATGTTGCTAACCAAACCTCAAACCAAGAAGATGAATCAGGACTATTATGTCTATTGATTAATACATTTGTATAATTTTCCGTTGATACAGGAAAATCTAAACTTCCTGTTTTTAAATCAGGACCATAAGCGTATGGTTCATCATCTATATACGAAATATAATATGATGTTGGTGTACTTATACTTTCCGAAAAATATGTACTTGTAGATTGGTCACCACCAAAGTTCAATTCTAATTTAGCAAAAGAACCAGTTGTTTTTACCAAATCCAAAGTCCATTCTGTTCCAGATATTAATGTATATTTTGATGTTGGTTTATATGTTGGTTGTATTCTAAATTCAACTCCATTAGGGTAATCACCAAAACCAGATATTTCTTTCCAAGGTATTTTTACATTTGAATTTTCCTTCAAATAAATTGCTGCCGTTCTATCATCAAAAGTAAATTGAGTAGTACCACCTTTGGTTGGGTCTTGAGGTCCTCCAAATTCCATTATTGTCAACATAGATTGCGGAACACCATAACAAGCCATAATTGCTTTCATAGCTCTACCAGTTCCTTTATGCTTCAATAGATATGGTAAGTTGTTTAGAATTCTTCTCCAAACTTCGTTATTTGCATCCTCTAAACTTCTACTATATTTTGGTACTCCAGCTTCATTTGTACCAAACGCATATTCCCAAAGGAATTGTGAATCAAATGCTCGCTTTCCTTTCCATCCCATAGAATCAAGCATATTATATACCATTGAATTTGTTATACCAATATCTTGCTTATGTTCTAAATTTTTATTTGCTTTTAATGCATTTATATAACACCATAATATATCAAAGTGTTGCCCTATCATATCCAAAAATAATAAGAAATCTGAATTTTGGTAATCTTCCACCAAATATTCAGGCATATTATTTTTCATCGAATTTATGTTATACACATCATAACTTCCACCAGATTGAGTTGCATATTCAAACCAACTAACCGAATCAATACTGTCCCAACTTTTTAAAACCCTATAAGTTATACCAGTTGGTGCTAAATAATTTTCTTTAGGAAATGCAAGTGTATCTTCTGTTTTGTAAAGCCACTTTTCAAATCCATCAAATCCTCTTATTAAATTATTTATTTTTGTTGCTAATCGTTCAGCTTCTTCTGCTTGAGAGAAACCTTTTTGTACAAAAACTTCCCAGTTTAAATTATACAAAGAATCTTCCGTAATTATTTCTTCTGATAATTCTGTTAATAATGTAGAATCTAATATTTGATATGGGTTTATAAATGTATCGGCTATTAAACCTTGATATTTTAATCTTAGGTCTTGTAATATTTTTATTTTAAAATAAAAATTATTAACTCTTTCTTCGGCCGAACCAAAGTGTACAAAATTATTCCAACTATATGAAGACCCACTTACATATTGTATATTAAGTTTTTCAGTATCAATTGAATTTTGCTCAGCGAATTTATTTATTAAATCAGTAGATGTGTACGAGCCACTAGCTATAAGTTCATCATAAACTTTAAAACCAATACCATTATCAGGCTCTAATGAAAAATTAGGTCCTTTTAATGGTGGACAGAACGATGCATCTACCCCACTTACTGTTATTGTTTCAACTATTGGATTTGCTTGTAATTTTGAAATCCAAACTTGTTGATTTGGTTGTATTGTTGTTGGTATTGGTTCATATAATTTCAATATTAATGAACCTTGACTTCCTGTCCAAGTTGTAATTACCTTATTATCACCATTACCTATATGTAATAAATGTGTAAGATATTTAGATGAATCTATTTGAAATGGTCTATCATCAAATTGATTAATAAACCCTTCAGCAATTCTACTTATAGCAACTTCTCTTGGTATTGTTAAATCACCTTTATCAAAATTAATAGTAATTAATTCTTCCTTACCAATTACGATTTCTTTACCACTTTCATTGTATGGTACTAATTTTAATATAATTGATATTTTATCTACATCTTCAAATGTTTGAGATGCATCTAAATCTAGTAGTTGTTGAAAGTTTAATGTTACAACTCCATTTGCAGATGCTTTTATAAACTTATCACTACCTACTTTGTATATTTTTACATAATCAGTACTTACTGATTCATATGATATATTAAAATTAACATTAGTACCAACATAATCGGGCCCAAATAATTCAGATGGATAACTAATATTTCTAATATCAGGTATCCCAACCCAAACGTCTTTTGTTGCGTTTATACTTAGTTCTACAAAATCACCATCACCTCTTGTATTGAATGGAACAATAATTACTTTGTACACACCCATATCAAAAAATGCATTCGCCGGTATTGATATTACAAATTCGTTTTCAGTTGGTACATTATAAGTAAATTCTTTTTCATTAACATAAACTCTTATACCAACAACATTATTTTCTTTTATTAATGCAATTGGTACAGCCGCTTCAGAATTTAAATTATATAATCGTTTTGTTTCTGGGTTACCTAACCTAACGATTGGAAAATTTTCTAAAACTTGTTGTACAACTGCTTCGGTTGTTATGTTTATAATATCACCCGCTTGCGGGTTGAAATTAAAAGATAAACTTTCATTTGCAGCTGCTGTTAGGTTTTGTAATATCTCATTATTTTGCAGTAATTGCAATGAAACAATTCTATATAACGTTGTATCGGCACTTCTTATTAATGTACTTCTTTTTGAAATTTTAATTTCACTATTTCCAGTAGAAATTCTTTGTGAAATGTTTTGACCTAATCCAAATGGATTTGCTGAAACTACATCTACACTATTATCAACTCCAACTAAGCTTATTGTTATTTTATTTTCATCAATTTTTGGTTCTTCTACTATTGGTTCTTCTTTTTTAACTACAAAATCACTAAAATCTAATACTTGTATTTTATCATCTATATTATAGTTAAATTCTTGAATTGTATCACCTTTAAAATATTCTATTTTTATTGTAAATAAAGGAGTAGATGAATAAACTAAAGATGCGTTGGATAAATCAAGTAATCCTCTAGTAGAATAGTTTACCAAACTATCATACGGATTTATGTTTATTCCAAAATTATAATTAGGATTTTGAACAACACTTATTACATATTTTTCAGTAGATATATACCCTTCTTTTTGTAAGGTAATAGTATTTTGCAATAATGCCAACTCACTTACCGATTTTCTAAAAGTATGTGGTGTAGTTTTATAAATGTTTTCATTATTTATAAAAATAGATGCATTTGTAACAGTAGATGCTACCCTAAATGTGTAAAATGAATCACTGTTTGCTCTGCCGGGTTCTGATGTTATTGGTATAAGTGGTGTTGGGATTACTCCTGGTTCATTAAAATTATTTGGTACAGAAATTACATCAGGTTGTATAGGAATGGCCACTCCAGAAAATCCATATTCAGATGCTCCTCTAACATTAGATGACCCGCCTGCGCCAGCGCCACCACCAAATGATACGCCAGATACAGATTCCGAATCGCTTACCAAATAATTATTGAATTCGGAGTTTGGGTTTTGTACATCGTTTGCTTCTGCCATTTTTTTACTTTATGTTATTCTATTAATATATAAATATCTTATCGTTGTGCTTCCTCTCTATCATTTCTAGAAGTACCAGCTACACCAAACCCGGGTCCTCTAAAATCGGCTGGATTTACCTCTCTCATTCCGCCACCACCACTAGCAAATCCACTCGCACCGCCTCCACCAAAATATTTAGGTGGTTCTGGTTCGGTGTATGGTGGGTCACCAACAGGTGTTTCTACTGGTGGGTCTGGTACAGGTTCTACTGCTGTTTTTGGGGTTTCCTTTTCCAGTTGTCTTTTGAATTCCAACAACTTCTCATCTATTTGCGTTTTCTCTATTGTAACAATTTTCTTTTCAGGAGATGAAGTATTAATTTGGGTATCTAACTCATATCTTTGCATAACCTTACCTACATCATCCAAACTTTCCTCTGAACCAACTTTTTGAGTAACATCTCTCTTTACATCTAATTGTGGTAAGTAAAAATCAATTGCATTTACTAATAATAATTTACAACTTTCTTTTATTTCATTTTTAGATAAATCAAGCTTAGGTTTTGTGGTTAATTTCTTACCATATAAATTGCTCGTTATTTGAGAATTTCTATTTGTAAAATAATATCCAGCTGATTCTATAAATTTACTATGTATTTTTGATACTAATGTTTCAAAATCTGATATTTTATATTCTGCTCTAAATTTTTCAAACCATTCATTTGAATATTTTTTTCTGATAAAATCTGATATTGTTATTGGTGTTATTTTTTCCAAAAATACAAATGCAGAGTTAATTATATCATCTCTAAATTGCTGGTTTGCAATGAACATACTATACCTTTTTTCCAATTCCGTATTTACATATCCAGAGTTTTTTATAGGAAATAGTCTAACTTCAGTTCTGGATGGTGATATTTCCGAAATCCACAATTTGTCCTGTGGTTCTTCACTTCCAACTCTTTTATTTAATAAAGTGATTTGTGTTTTAAATATACCATTATCATATCCGGCCTCTTTCAATAATCTTTCCACATCTATAAAGTATTCTGATGGGAATTGATTTTTTTCAAATAAAGTACCTTCGGCTATTAAAAAATAATCTTTTATATTTTCAGTAGATAACGTTACATATCTAACTAATTTATCATCTTTTTGTGGTAATTGATTATCATTTATATCATATACAATAAATTCAATAGCATCTTTATCCCCAAATCCAAAAAAAGATTGCAGGTTTCCCTCCTCAAATATTTTTCTATCTTTTGAGTTTATTCGGTATCCTTTGTTATCGATTATATCTTTAAATTTTTTTACTGCCATTTTATATTTTTATTAACCCCATTGGTCTCCTCTTTGTTTTTGTAAAGCAACAGGTATATTAAGTGACCCGGCATCTGATTTTATAATAATATTACCATTATATTCCGTATCTCCAGTAAATCCAAATCCAGCACTAGGTTTGTATCCATCAACTTTACCATCTATTGTTTCAAGTTTAAGTCCTTTATTCTCACCAGGTTGTAATGTAATTGAAGGTATTTGTTTAAATATACCTGCGATTGCACCATCTTGTGTAAACGATAATGTTACTGGTTTTTTTGTAAAGTTACTAACTCTAAGTTCAGGTCCATTGATAAATCTACCCCTACCATCATCCTTTGCTCTACCTCTAAATGTTATATCAGGATATTGCTTTTCCGAAATGTTTATAACTTTAACTGCAAAATCATCAGATACTTTAAATCCTTCCTGTAATTTTGCAGACTTACCAAATAATTCTTCTCTTAGTTGTTCTACCTGCTTTTCTAAAGTTTGATTTCTAGCAAATAATGATACTCTCTGAATAGATTCTGCCGTTGCTTTTTGTATAGAATTTTGAAGTTCCACTATCGTACCAGTTACCTTTGAGTTTGCCTGCTGTGTTTGATTTTCCGCAGTGGCCACTATTAAATCTTTACTATCTATTTGAACCAATAAGCTTTGTGTGACTATTTCTAATTCAATAACTTTAGCTCTCAAATCCAATATATCATTATTCAGTTGTGTTATTATAACATCCCTATTAGCTATTTCTACCAATGCCGCATCATAGATTGATTTTAAAACCATTTCAGGAAGAACAGGTGCTTCCACTGGAATTAATTCTATAATTGTTGTATCTATCGATTTTAATAGTTCGGATTCTTTATATTTTGGTCTTGATAACTTTCCAGAAACAATACCATCATCCATAACAGAACCGCTAAATACATGGACACCAAATGAATTTTTAGTTGTGATTGCCAATGAACCACTAACTAAAATCTGTCCAACTTTTTGCTCGTTTTTTAATCCTGTTTTTAACATTTTAATCTTTTACAACATTGAAAGTTAATTCATTATCAAAATATTGTATATCACCATTATTATCAACTTTGAATTCTATTTTATAAACTCTACCAGCTTCCCAATTAGAAAGATTTAATTTTACATAGTTACCATTTTCATCGCAATCTATTTTAGAATAATCACCAAATGGAATTATAATATCATTTGATGCAAAATCTTTTATTTGATAATAGGTTGTTTCTGGTAAATATTTTACATCAGCATATACAAACTTATTTGTAAAAGTTTTAAGTGGATATAATTCTCTACCAAAAATTCTTATAGTTGGCGTTGTACCAACTTTATATTCTTTCTTTAAATTTGTGATTCCAATTTTTATATCTCCTACCGTTAATGCAGGTAAAGAACCAGTTACATAACTTTGATTATCCCAGCCTATTCTAATTTTTGGTTGATATATTGTATTTGTTTCCTTACTAAATAATTTTAATACACCATAATCTTCAGTATCGTTTTCTAAACTATCACTAAATTTAATTATCAATCCATCATTTGGAATAGAACCACTCATCCAAGCTTTCAGCATTGGTTTTAAATCCATTAATATATCAGTAGATTTGTATTCAAATGATTGAATCGAACCACTAACTACATACCAAGTACCACCAGTACCATTATTTGGATTGGCATCAGTTCCAAGTGTAAGCCCATTTTGCAACCAATCTAATTTAGTATCACCTTCTCTATAATTCCAAGTTACCCCTTGAGTTGATACGTTATCAAATCGTGTACCTTTTCCCATTTGCCAACTTTGTGATATTGGATATGCATATAAAGTGAAATCTAATGGAACTTCCTCACTTTTAGTTTCTTTTAAAATTAAGGTAGCTTCTTCCATTTTAATAGTATTATCTACTAAAGATGATGATAAAAATCCAACTTCAAATTTTAAAAGAGTACGTGATACATCTTTGATATTTCCATAGTAAAGTTTACTAATTTCTAATATCTCATCCAAACCAGTATTTTGATTTGGTTGTTGTAAATAAATTGTTGCATCTTTTGATGCTGTTAGGAAATAGTATGCCATTATCTTACTCTACCTTTTATATCCGAATCCGGAAATTTAATTTCAAAAACCGATGGGTCTAATGATGGATATACAATCTTATCTTTAGTTGCCGCTTCTATATTATATGAGTTTGGTGAATATTTACCACCACACTTATTTGTTATCTTTACCATTGGAACGGATGAAACTCCTTCAACGTTAGCTATTAATAACTCAACTTCGCTCAAATTAATTGTTTGATTGAACGTCCAATTATCTATACTAAAATATTGTTTTAATTCATTTATACACTTAGTAAGAACTTCACTTTTGTTATAACTACTAAATGCAATTATTTCAAATTCAATTCCAATATTAATAATAAATCCATCTAACATATTAATACCATCGGTCAATAATCTATATTCATTCATATAGGTTTTTAAATTTTCTTTAACTCCTCTATTAAGATTAGTTAAATGTCCATTATTATCATATCCCAGCAAATATAAATTTATTGCAAATGGATTATTTTTTTCATTTTCATTTGAAGTTTTACCAATAAGGAATTTAGTTATTTCTTCTTTTATTGATTGTTGGGTTGGTTCTTCATCGTCTGGTTTTGATACAAAACTCATAACCAAATCGGTAAACTCTTGTAAGTTGTTTGGTGATGCTAATATAGATGCAGGTGAGTTATTATCCAACGTACCATCTGCTATTGCAAATGATTTTGCAACTGCGCCAAATTTTGGTGGCATTGACAATGCTCTAACTTGATAATCATTTGCAGTTACTGCTCTATTTTGAGAACCAAAGTTTGCTAATGAATTTTGTCTTATTTCTTCCAAACTTTCAGCACCTCTACCACCGGTTGCAGGTACTTCATTATCAATTGCAATTGAATTTTTAACTGTATTGTATATTGCTAATTCCGATGCATTAAGTGATTCGGTATCTTCATCAAATTCAATTGTATTAACTCTAACTAACTCACCAACAGGTATATTTGAAGCCACGCCACCACCAATCATATACTTTACAGTCATAGTTGTGTTTGATGGAGAAGTTCCATATGTTTTTGTTTTTAAGAAATTGGTTGGGTCAAAAGATTCTTCTAATCTGCTAATAGAATTAGGTAATCCCAATCCAACATTTTTAAGATTTGGAATTAATTGTTCATCCGATGCAGATGAATCACCTGCTCCAAATTGTATAGATGTAGTATTGTCCTGATTTACTTTCGTTACAAATCTTTTTGACGTTTTAATTGTTTTTAATACAAATGGTACAGTTGATTTAAATTGATATAAATCTGGGTCATTTGTTTCATTATTTGGTGAATCCAAATAAACCATCTCCTGTGCAAGATATGGAACTTCATACCATTTATTTCCATTAGAATCTCTTACATCATATATCTGAATTATATTAGTTTCAGGTAAATCTATTTTTTGAAAAGGAGAATATGCATCAAATGTTACTTCTCTTTGTAACAATTCACCAGATAAAGCTTGTATATATTTTTTAACTAAATAAAATAGAGGTTCTCCTGTATTTGCATCTCTTTGGTATATTGTTATCTCTCTACCAGTTTCATCAGAAAAATCAACTATATCGGTTGTTCTGAAAATTATACCAGCTGTTGTTGATTTACTCAACATACCTTCCTTTATTCGTAAATAAAACTTTTCATCAGGTTTATTATTAATACCAGTTCCAATAGATGGTACTAATTGATATACACTTAATGTTGTTATCGCTGGTGAAGTCACTTTAGGTCTGTATCCTAAGTATTGTGATAATGCTAAAACACTTTGCGGGTCTTCTGCATAAGTCATTAATGACTCTTTTAATGTATCATCAATATAATATGATAATGAATCTCCTATATAAGATGCCATTTCGATAAACATCATACCAGGAGATGATTCGTTAAAATCCGAATATGTTTTTGGGAAATAAGTTTTTGCAAATTCAATTAGATTGTTTCTAAATGAAGCAAAATCTTTATTAAGATATTTTACATCTTTTCCTTTATTTTTAAAATTTCTATTTGTAATTGTTACTGACATATTCTATTATATTATGCACCTACATTAAAGGTGACTGTATTTAATTCTGGATTTCCTAAAACTCTAAATTTAATTGATACATTTACAATGTTATTATCTTTATCTAAATCACTTGCAACTACATCGATTTGGTCAACGCTTATATATGGTAACCAATTTTCCATTGCTGATGTTACAGTATCTTCTATTTTTTCAGCTAATGAATCATCATTAAATTCAAATAATAATTCTTGTAGGCCACTACCAAAATTAGGTTGCATTATTCTTTCACCTTTTTTTGTTAATAATAAATTTTTTATATTAGAACTAGCCTGCTCTTCTGTTTTGAAACTTTGATTAAAAGCAGTGTTACCAATTCGAATTGGCAAAGTTATACCTATCGCAAAATCATCAAATTTTTTCGTATCTTGTACTAACTTTTGTCCTAATACAATTGCCATTACTTCTTATTAAATCTTTTTACAAGTTCAGAGTAATCTCTATTCAAAGCCTTATCCAATTCAGGTACTCCAGTATTTACACCCAATCCACTTGGTTGAGGTCCTCTTGCTAAATCACCATAACCCATTTTTTCTGCAATAGCAGTTCTACCTACAATTGAACCCATATCACCTTGTCCAAAATTCATAGTTCTGAATCCGCCATCACCAGTTGTAGGTGCCATTGCGGTTTCATTTAGAATTTGGTTAATCATTGGGTTTTTACTGAATTGTTTTTGTGATACCACTTTCGATTCTATTGATTCTACCAAAGTTTCATCCTCCATCATAGCCTTAGCCATAGATAATCCAGTATTTTTTGGTTTAGCAGGTTGTTTACCCTCTGCTATCAGTTTTTTCATCTCAGCCTTAACAGTTTCCTTAATTAATGCAGGTAATTGTTCTTTCAATTCCTCTTTAATTAGGATTTGTATGGCTTTTAATAATTTGTCTGTATTCATACTTCCTTATTTGTTATGTTTATAAATATTTGAATTGTTATTTTTGGGAATTACATAGATTTATTGATTCTACTATTTTTACAGTCTATTCATATATCGATACGTGCATTGGGTCATTAGTACTTAACCAAGTCATTCCTTGTGCTCTAAATATGGATGCTACTCTTAAAAATCCTCTATCAAATTCATTCAAATCTCGTACTTTTGTTTTACCTTCATAAATACCATCGGATTTAAAACTAGTACCATATCCATATTTTATAGTATTCATATCTATGGCAGTTCCCCAACTATGGTTTGATAATCTTGCACCACAAGTAACATTTCTAACTGCAAGCCCTCCACCACAATTTTCTATATATTTCTGCAACCCTTGTGCTTTTATTGCTGCAATAGCGGGTTTTACTATTGCTGCCAAATTTTTATGTACTAAAATCTTTTTATCACCTTTTGCGGTAGGAAACATTATTTCGGTACAATTTTTTACCATATATTCTTTATTTACTTTATACCAATATCTATTACACTTTCCAGATTCAACCCTATTTACTTCAAAATTTGGTGCAGTACCCAAAGCTGGCCATATACCATTTCCACATAATTTAAATAATGCCAAATCACCTCTAGCAACTGGTAATGAACCTCCTTGATTTATCTGATTTCCTTGTGGTGAATCCAATTCGGGTGGATTAAATGAACCTGTGAAAGCCACCGGTGGTGCGGTATCGGTGAGTACTTGAGCATCTGTCACTTCATCTACTCTACCAACTTCACTATTATATTGCTTTACACTAAAAAAGGCTTCCTCTTGGCTTATATTACTATTATTTTCCATAGCTTCATCTTCTGTAGCGAATTCAGCTTCATATATAGCTTGATTTGCTGGATATTCTTCTTCAATATCCTGTTGAATAGCATCCGCCTCCCTTTCATCTTCATTTAAATCATCCAAACCTTTTTGTACACTATAACCAGACCAATTAACTATACCGGGGCCAGGTGTATTTAGTGGGGGATATGTAGATATAGTATTTACAATACCACTAACAGTACTCAAATGTTGCTGAGCGTAACTGATGAACTCATCAATTATTAATTTATGATTTTTAGTTGGTTGTATAGCTCCCATATTATGCCTGTCTTTGTTGAAGTGTCAATGTATAAAATCCCCAATATTCCCAATGCCAAGCTTCATCCATTCCTGTCCCATCTCCCAATCTATATGGATTATACCAACCATATTTGGGTCCGTTTACTGCCAACCATTGATATAGTCTAGAGTTTTCTCTTGTATATCTAGCAGGTCCTGGTGTTGCTCTACCCACTCCTAATGATTTTGCACGTGCCTGTTGCATACCAGCAATTTCTCCAAAATCCAAAGATAATCCCCACCCATGTGGAGAAAACCCTGGTTTAGCTGCACTACCCGAGCCGTATTTCTCAAAACATGCTACTTGTCCAGCATAATCTCTGTATGTAGATGATACTCTCCATTTAACTCCTTCTCTTTTGGCTTGTGCTATCAGTTTATTGTACATTTTGGCAGCTTCGATGTGTAATATACCACCACCATAAGATGCATCAATACTTCCAAGTCTATCCTTTGGTATTTTACCATTTCCGAAACTAGCCAAACCAGGAGGAGGTGGTGGTGCAGTTGCACCCACATTTGTAGTTATTCTTGCACCTTTAATTTCAGAAATAGGAGCGTTATTTGGGTCTGTTCGAGGTGTTTGTAACTCTGGCGGGGTTGATGTATCGATGGGAATTGGTGCTGGTTGTGGTGGTAGTACTTGTGGGTCACCTACCGGGTCTACTCCACTAATTTCCACTTCTTCAGGTTGTTTATTGAAAAATGATGCTTCTTCTTCTACTAATTCTTGAGGTTCATCCGCCTCCTCATCTTCTGGTATCTCTCCTAATATTTCTTCAGCTTCTCCAAATTCAGTATCAGGCATATCATCGTTTTCAGTTTCACCCTCTCTTAAATCAGGTTCACTACCGGCACCTAAAGTTGGTTGTTGCCATTGACCACTATTAGTACAAACAATGGATACTATTTGTAAATTTTGAACTGCTCCAGTAGCAGGTGGCGTTGTTGGTGGTGATGGTACTGATGTTGGGTCTAATTGAGCCCCAGCCCAATATGCTAAAACACCCTTTCCCATTTCACCAACTAAATCGTATGGTTCTTTTTGAGATACACCGGTATCTAATGCTGATTTAATGAATAATTTTAAACTATCAACGTTACCAACTTTAACTTTAGATTGAAATAGATTATCACTACCTCTTTTTACGGCCGCATCATACTCCTTTGCATATAGTTCGGCAACACTATCCGTTGAATTTATAGATTCTGGGTTTGTTACAACGTTTAATATATTTTGTTTGAATATATCCCAAGACATTTTTAAGATGTTTTATTTAATTCACTTAGTACCGATTTTAACTTCGATTTTATTGTATTAAATGTTGGTTTATTTACAGGTCCAGTTGCTGATGGTCCTGATGGTGTTAGGTATTGTTGTGCTACTATCGCATCTATCAATTCTTCCATTAAAGATACCCAAGCATCACCTTTAACTAATGGTTCTAATTTTGTGTTACCTAAATTTATCTTACCATTTGATGTATTAAAATTTATATCTCTATCAGCTGCCGTTACGTTTATATTATCACCAACAGTTACATCAATACCCAATTTATTATCAATTGACATTGCACCATCTGAAATAAATCCGTAATTCTTTTTTGAGTAAAATATCATTTCTGCATTTTTTGCGGAAATTATAACTCTACCAGAATTTATTAAAATTTGGTCTCCTATTAATTTCGATGGATACCCTTTAAATGTATTTGGTTTTGTTTCAAAATCAGATGAACCTTTATCATCAACTGTTCCCGGTAAGAATGGTAATTGATATTGATTAGAACCTAAAACAATTATACTACCATCTCTATTTATATCTTCTTCAGTTGGTAGTTTTATTAATTTCTTTTTAGATTCTGCATTTTCATTATTTCTGAATATAATTGTTGGTGAAAATACTTTTTCAGAATTATTAAATCCAGAAAATCTAAGAGATTGTCCAAATCTAGTTTCTATCAAACTATCTCCTTCATATAATTTTAATTTATGTACTCCCGGTTCTTCTTGAAAATATTCACCAAATTTATCATACTTAGATGCCTCATTGACATTACTCATTGTGGTTCCTGTTTCTTGAACAGTTTTATAATTTTTCTTTACATCATCAGCTTGTTGTTCTGGTGGGAATGTTTCGGATATTAGTGTTTTTTTACTATCTATGTTTGGTGTTTTTTCCAAACCAATTCTTCTATAATATGATACACCATTGTTTTGAAGTATTTCAACGGATTCGTTTACTAATGGTATTGTTTTAAAATTTTTATCATAAGGAAAAGCTACAGGTAGCGATGCATCATCGGTACTTGGTTGGCCTGTGATTCTGTATTGTATAGCGCCCATATAAGCTGCCTCTCCTTGCTTTTCTATCTGTCTCTCACCAACACTTGTTTTTAAGTAGGGATGATTTTCATCTAAAATAACGGAATATACAATCCCAAACCCCATTGGTTGTTTGGCTCCAGGAGTTTGTACCGAAGTTACAGCACTTTGTGAATTATCAAAACTCATATTATTTCATTTTCTTTTTTAAATCTTCTAATTCGAATTCCAAATCATCCACTCTCTCTACTTCTTGTTTTGTTTCTTCCAACTCTTTGAGTAATTGATTTTTTTCAAATTCGGTTAGGAATCCATCTTGTCCTTCACTTTTCTTTTCAGATGCAATAATTTTAGTTGCAATTGTTGCAAGTTTAACTAATTGGTCATCGTTCTTTACAGAACTATCAATTAGTGAAGATAGGATAGGACCTACACTTGCCACATCACCAGCATGCTTAATCATCTTTTTAAGTTCTTCGATTAAACTACTTATCTTTGCTTTTTTTGAAGTTATAAATATCTTCGAAAAGAGAGCTTAAATTCTTTCCTTTAAATAATTCGAATTCTGTTGACATATTAATATATTTACATTTTGTATGTATATAAATATGATTCTATTAAAATGTTGAAATTAAACTGCGATTACCTCAATTGTAATCTTAGGTTGGTATCCATCGGGTAGTTGTCTATTAATACCTTTGAATTCGTTTACTTTGTTCTTAAAATAAGTAATTTGCAATATACGGTCTGTCAGATTCATTACCGTTTGTGAAGAAGTAGACATCTCTTTGGTATCTCTTTTCATATTTAACATAGGCTTTTTAGGAAAGTATTCTTTTCTCATAGCCTGTGCTATTCCTTTCCAATCTTCTACTTTATCAACTGATTTTTCAGCTGATATTTTTCTTAATTTTGATGATAAGTATTTTTCACCATGTGTATATCCAGCATCGGTGAACATGTGTCCGTGATTTGTACGAACAACAGGCGATTCGGAATTTTGAAGTTTAACATCAGGCT
>Ga0315909_10005273_pt1 | contig 14918 bp, 16 predicted proteins | sample LakEriMetagenome_11_FD_203527 | JGI IMG/M metagenome (GOLD analysis project Ga0315909, IMG submission 203527) | Freshwater fungal communities from buoy surface, Lake Erie, Ohio, United States - Buoy 2 MA125 | ecosystem: Environmental > Aquatic > Freshwater > Lake | place: USA: Lake Erie, Ohio...
TACTATAATGTAAACTCTATTATCACAGATATACTTTGTGCTAATGGAACTTGCCCAATATTTTAACCCCTCTTAAAATAGTATTTTAAGACTGATGCCTCACAAAAGTGAGGCATTTCTTTTTCAATAAAACGCGACTTTGAAGAACATTGATATATGTATATTCAAATATGCTACCCCACATCTCTTATGTAGCATTACACGTAAACAAATCTATTACGTTTTCTATTAAACGTATTTCCAAAACAAAATTTATTTGAGGACAAATGAACAGAGAAACGCTTAAACAAGCAATCGCTGAGGCTAAGACTATTAAAGAAACAGCTATCGCGAACGCAAAGTTAGCACTCGAAGAAGCTTTTACTCCACAACTAACAGCTATGTTTGCTGAAAAGCTAAATGAGCTAGAAGAAGAGGAAGAAAAAATGGAAGAGAGTGTTGAAGAAATGTACAGTGAGGAAGGTCTTGAAGAAACTTTCAATATCGACGAAATCCTTGCTGAGTTAGAAATGACAGATGAAGCTAAAGAAATTGAAGAAACTGAAGACATGAAAGAAGAAACATTAGACGAAGAGTTAATGCTTGAAGAAATGTCAGACGAAGAAATCGAAGAATTAGTAACACAAGTTATTGATGACATGATTGCATCTGGTAAGTTAATGGCAGGTGAAGAATCTGAAGAAGAAGAAGAATCTGAAGAAGAAATGGACATGGATGACATGGAAATGGGCGATGAAGAAGAATCTGAAGAAGAAGAAGTTGACCTAGACGAACTTTTAGCAGAAATGGAATCTATGGATGAAGAAAAAGAAGAAGTAGCTGAAGTATCAGGAGAGTCTATAGACTTAGTACTTAAGGCAGCTGAAGTGTTAGGAACTAGTACAGACGTTATTAAAGGAGTATTAGCATCTTTACCACCAGCAGTAGCAGCAGCTTCATTCTTAAGAGGTATTATTAAAGCTAAAAAAGAAGAAACTAACGAAGAAATGTCTGATGTATCAGAAATGGAATCAACAATTAACGAATTAAGAAATGAGTTAAATGAAGTAAACCTTTTAAACGCTAAACTTCTTTACACTAACAAGATTTTCAGAGCTAAAAATCTTACCGAATCAGAAAAAGTAAAGGTTTTAAACACATTTGACAAGGCGACAAATGTAAAAGAAGTTAAACTTGTATTTGAAACTTTAACAGAAAGCTTAAAAGCAAAAACAGCTAAGCCTTCTCCAATTAAAGAATCATTAGGAAGTGCTTCTAAAACAATAACGCCTGCTACCCCAAAACAACCAATAGTTGAAGTAAACGAAGCATTTGCTCGTATGCAAAGACTTGCGGGTATAAAGTAAAAAAAACAATTAAAAACAATTAAAAACAATTATGGATACAATTCAATCATTAGTTGAGTCCGCTAACCCATGGAAATCACTTCAAGGTGATGCTGCTAGATTAGCAAACAAATGGGTAAAGACAGGACTTCTAGAAGGTTTAGGTGAAGACGTAAACCGCAATAACATGGCTTTGATGTTAGAAAACCAAGCAAAGCAATTAGTAGTAGAAGCTAACTCTGCTACAGGTACAGGTGCAACATTCACAGTAGGTACTGGTGAACAGTGGGCTGGAATCGCTTTACCATTAGTACGTAAGGTATTTGGTCAAATCGCAGCGAAGGAATTCGTTAGTGTTCAACCAATGAACTTACCTTCTGGTCTAGTATTCTTCCTAGATTTCCAATATGGTACTACTAAGAATCCATTCACAGCTGGTAATTCAATGTACGGTGGTACTTCAACTCCATCATCAGAATATCCATTCTCTACTAACGTAGCAAGTGGTGGTTTATATGGTGCTGGTCGTTTTGCTTACTCTACTAACCAATTCTCACAATCATATACTATAACTACAGCTTCTGTTACTTCAGGTTCATGGGCTGATTTAGGATATGATTCAAGCTTATCTGCTTCTGCAGCTGCTGGAACAGTTAAAAAAATTACTCTAAGTACTTTAGGTGGTGTATCAAGTAGTTTAGATCCAGATGGTGTTCGTGCTTTCTTATTAACTTCAGGATCTACTATCTCTGTAGCTGATAATTTACAAGCATTCACATCATTTACTTCAGGTACAACTCTTGTATTTTATGTAAGTGCTTCTACTGCTGAAATCGCTGCTAGTGGTGATTATGTTTTAGAATACAATAAGAGAACTACTGACAGAACTCGTGGTGACTTTGAAGATACAACTGCTCCATCAACATCAGTTCCAAACGCTGAAAGTGCTACAACAATTGTAATCCCAGAAATTAATGTTCAATTACAATCTCAAGCAATTACAGCTAAGACTAAAAAGTTAAAGGCAGCATGGACACCTGAATTCGCTCAGGACTTAAACGCTTACCAAAACCTTGATGCTGAAGCTGAATTAACAAACATCATGTCTGAGTACATTTCATTAGAAATTGACCTAGAAATTCTTGATATGTTAATTACTGATGCTGGTGCTGGTACTGAGTACTGGAGTGCTATTAACAACGTAACTCTAGATGCTAACACTTTACCAACAGCTAGCTTAGGTTTCTTCAATACTCAAGGTCAATGGTTCCAAACTCTTGGTACTAAGATCCAAAAGTTAAGCAACAAGATTCACCAATTAACTTTACGTGGTGGTGCTAACTTTATGGTAGTGTCTCCAACTGTAGCTACTATCATCGAATCAATCCCAGGATTTGCTTCTAACTCTAACGGAGATGCAGCAGATATGGAATATGCTTTCGGTGTACAGAAAGCTGGTCAGTTCAACAGCCGTTACACAGTTTATAAGAACCCTTACATGACTGAAAATACTATCTTAGTAGGTTTCCGTGGTAAGCAGTTCCTAGAAGCTGGTGCTGTATTCGCTCCATATGTGCCATTAATCATGACACCACTTATCTACGATCCAGAAACATTCACACCTAGAAAAGGTCTATTAACACGTTTCGCTAAGAAAATGTTACGTCCTGAATTCTATGGTAAGATTTACATTAACGGATTAAACACCCTTTAATCGATCTGTAGATAGAAAATAATTAAGCCCTGCGAAAGCAGGGCTTTTTTTATCCTTGTTTAAATATTTATCAACAAAAATAAGTCATGACAGATTTCAACAGAAGTGAAGAGGCACAAAATATCTTCAAAGAAAAGAGGAAGCCTAAAAACCCAATTACATTTAAAATCCAATTAAACGAGGAACAGAAATCAGCTAAACAATTAATCTTAGAAAACCCAGTTACTCTATTAAAAGGTATGGCGGGTAGTGGTAAAACACTTGTAGCTTGTCAGGTAGCTTTAGATATGGTATTTAAAAAAGATGTTGAGAGAATTATTATCACTCGACCTACTGTAGCTAAAGAAGAAATAGGATTTCTACCTGGTGACTTAAAAGAAAAAATGGATCCATGGTTGGCTCCTATCTATGCTAATCTTTACATGTTATATGATAAAGAAAAAGTAGATAAAATGATTAGAGATAATGTTATTGAAATTGTACCTTTTGCATTTATGAGAGGTAGAACATTTCCTAATTCATTTGTAATAGTAGATGAATGTCAAAACATTACTCATGGACAAACAGAAATGATTTTAGGTCGTTTAGGTAAAGGTGGTAAGATGGTGTTTTGTGGAGATATAACTCAAACAGACTTAAAAACTAAAAAAGATAGTGGTATTGGATTCTTTACAAGATTAGAAGAAAATATTAGAGGAGTAAAAGTATTTACCTTAAAAACAAATCACCGTCACGAGATAGTAGAACCAATTCTTAAACTATATTCAGATTATAGGGACTAAATATTTATAATTAAAACACAGACATGAATATTCCTATTTGGCCTGGCTCTAGTTCATTTGCCTCTTATTCAGCTTCTTATTACGCTAGTACATCATCAGGAGTACCTCCTACTCCATTTGGTTTTTATGACAATGATGCTACTTTTAAAACAGAAGCAGATAAGGTAGCTAATTTTTGTGCTAGAAGATTAGGTTACCCTATCACTGATATTGAATTACAAGATATAAACTTTTGGGCAGCGTTTGAAGAAGCAATTACCACTTATGGTAATGAATTATATGCTTTTCAAATTAGAGATAACATTCTTACTTTAGAAGGTACCCCAACTACTACAACTATAAACACTGCTATTATAACACCTAGTTTTGCTAACATTGTAAGATTAGCTCAACAATATGGAGAAGAAGCAGGTGTAGGTGGAAATGTAACTTGGTATAGTGGCTCTATAGCTTTAACACCAGGTCAACAAACCTATGATATGAAAGAATGGGCTATTAGCCAAAGCATATCAGGTGGAATAGAAATTAAAAGAGTATTCTATCAAGAAATACCTGCTATTAATCAGATGTATGCTCCGTTTGGAGGATTTGCTGGTTTAGGAGGTGTACCAGCTGCTGGTTTATATGGTGGTATGTACGGAGGAGGATATGGTGGAGGTTATTTAATGATGCCTGTAGCATATGATGCTGGAGTAATTCAAGGTATAGAATTAAGTAACACAATTCGCTTATCAAACTATACATTTGAAATAATAAATAACAATCTAACAATATTCCCTGTACCATCAGATAATGATTCTAGAGGAGGATATTTGTGGTTTGAATATATTAAAGTAGAAGAAAGATTAGATAATAGTATAAATCAAGTAGGTAGTGGAAGTGTAACAAACGTTTCTAATGCCCCATATACTAATCCATCTTATGCGTTAGTAAATTCAGTTGGTAGACAATGGATTTATGAATACACTTTAGCATTAGTTAAAGAAATATTAGGATATAACAGAGGTAAATATAGTACAGTTCCTATCCCTGATAGAGAAGTTACTTTAAACCAGGCTGATTTATTAGCTGCTGCTACAGCAGAGAAAAATGCTTTAAAAGAAAGATTAAGAATTTATTTTGATGAAACATCTAAAAAAGCATTGTTAGAAAGAAGAAAAGATGAAAGTGATTTCATCAGACAAGAAATAAATAATGTACCAATGGTAATATTTGTAGGATAATGGCACTTTTTGGAAGAGGTAGAGACATATCAATGTTTAGACATGTTAACAGAGAACTGTTAGGTGATATTATTACCCAACAATGTGCTTTATACAAATATGTTCTAGACAAAACTAAAGTTAATATGTACGGTGAAGCATCAGGAGGTAAATTTTTTGATGGACCTACTTTATTAAATGCTTTAATTACAGTTGAAAATAAAACAGATGGTACAAGTGAGTTAGGGGTTGATTTTAGCTGGAGTATTAAGTTAGCTTTTTTAAGAGATGACTTAGTAGACGCTAATATTATTCCAACTATTGGAGATGTAGTATTATATCAAGAAAGCTATTTTGAAATAGATGTAGCAACTGACACTCAATATTTTGTAGGTAAAGATCCTGACTATCCTTATGAACCAAATCCTTTAAATCCAGGACTAGGACAGTTTGGTTACAATGTAAGTTTTGTATGTAACGCTCACTATGTTCCAGCAGACAGATTAAATATTGTTAAACAAAGATTATAATGGCTAGAGGAAGAAAACCAATACCAAAAACTCAAAAAGAGATAAGTAAATCCTTACAGGAACCATTTGTTCCACCTGTAGGGTCACCTGGTTTTTCTCCTACAGGTAATCCTAATAATGATGGAAAACTTAATAGAGCAGAACAAACTTCTTTTAGAGATGATACTGTTAAGCCTTTATCTATTGGTATTCAAGATATAGATGAATCTGTAATGTATTACTTTCAAAATGTAATTAAACCATTTGTAATACAAAACGGAGAAAGATTACCAGTACCTATTATATATGGTTCACCTGAAAAATGGAAATCATATCAAAAAGATGGATACTATAGAGATTTGAATGGTAAGATAATGGCTCCTCTTATTATGTTTAAGAAAAATAGTATTGAGAAAGTTAGAAACTTAACCAATAAACTAGATGGTAACGCTGCTAGTAATATAGAAGTGTATGGTAAAAGATATAGCAAGCAAAATGAATATAGTAAGTTCAACATTTTAAATAATGTTAAACGAGAAGAAACATATTATGCTACTGTAGTACCTGATTATGTTAATATTACCTATGATTGTGTAATATTTACTTACTATAATGATCAGTTAAATAAAATAATGGAGGCATTAGAATTTGCCTCTGATTCATATTGGGGTGATCCTGAACGCTTTAAATTTAGAGCTACTATAAGTACTCTTACACCCACAACTGAATTATCTGATAATACAGAAAGAATAGTAAAATGTGCTTTATCAATTACTTTATATGGATATATCATTCCTGATATACCACAAAAAGATTTAATGAACATTAGAAAATTCTCTAACAAAAATAAATTAACTTTTACTTTAGAGACAGTATCAGGTGATCAAGAATTATTTGATGTGACAACACAACAAGCTTCTACACAGAAAGGTGGGTTATCTCAAATAATAGATTCACCTAATATAACTAATATAACTACTGGAGGAAGTGTGGATACAGCGACATTAATTTATTTAAATACTAATAAAGCACTGCAAGCTGTATCAACTACAATTAACACTGCTTTATTCAATGGAGCATTTTTAACAGCTCCTTCAGGACTCCCAGCAACAGATACTCCATCATTTACTTTTTATATAAATGGACAACTAGTAGAGCCTAATGCTATAGTTAATTTTGTTGATAATGGAAATGGAACATGTGAAGTATTTTTTGATCCTAATAATTTAGGATTTACATTAGTAGGAACAGATGAAATAGTAGCAATAGGTAAATTTGCATAATAATGAGTATAATAAGAAAAGAACAATTAAGTAATCCTTTAAGTGCTTCATATGCAGCTACAGCTTCTATAGCAACATCAGCTTCATTTGCGTCAACAGCTTCATATATCAATCCACTTAGACAAGATGTACAAATTACTGGTAGTTTATTATTAAGTGGATCAAGTCTTATTGTTAGTAGTTCAATATTACAAATGCCTAACAATATTATTATTAATTCTACTACAAGACGTTTAAATAGTGGTTCTACATTATCAGTAGATTGGGGTAATAGGAGTTTACATAATAATAGTAATGTTGGTACTATAAACTGGAATTCATCATACTTATTAAACTCATTAGGTATAACTGTTGATTGGGGCAATTATGGTTTAGTTGACAACGTAGGTAACTATAGTTTAGGATGGAGTGGTAGAATTTTAAACACATCTAATGGAATAGCAGCTTTAGATTGGTATAATGATTATGTTAACTCTTCTGATACCTACTTATATAGATTTCATAGTACAGATTCACAAGATGCATTAGTATCATCAGTACAGTATACAGGGGAAACAATTAGTGCTGCTGTATCTTCAAGTGCAGGACAATATCAATTAGTAGCTTTATCAGGCTCATATTGGCTTCCAGTATCTCAAACCACAGATACCTCTACTAAAATGCTAGGTATAGCTTTAAGTGTTAATACGAACCCTACTAAAGGAATAGTATTATTAGAAGGAGATATATCTTTTGATGGTACTGATGGTCCTAATATTCATCCCGGGTTAACGGCAAGTGATAATGGCAAACCGGTTTATATACGTAATAATGGTGTTGATGGAGACATGTCAATAGTACCTCCTGGAAATGGGTATATTCGAATAGTAGGGCATGTATATTATAATAATGGAACAGGATACATTTTTAAATTCAAACCATCAAATGATTGGTACAAATTAAGTTAATAAAATATGGCAAATATATCAGAAATAAATGGATATGGAATTTATGCTCAAACAGCAAGTTTAGCAGTGTCGTCTAGTTTTGCTAATACCGCGAGTTTTGCAGTGTCGTCTAGTTTTGCTAATACCGCGAGTTTTGCTACAACATCAAGTTATGCTAGAAGTGCAGGAATACGACTTGATCAAGGTGTTGATCCAATATCTTTTAAATTAATAGATGCTAATAATAGTACAATATCAACATTAAGTGCTCCAACATCTAGTTTAGCTTTAACTGCCTCTTATATAGACCCTACCTTTATATCTGCCTCAGCAGCAGCGAGTGGATTTGGTTCTGGAGGAGGTATAAATGATCAATTGGTAGCTTTATCTGGAGCAAACATTACAACAACCTCAGCTACTCTTGTTGATATCACAGGACTTGTTACTCCTACTTTACCAACAAGTAGTGCTTGGTATTTTGAAATATATTTAGCTACAACATGTACTGGAACAGGTGGTATTAAATTTGGTTTTACAGCTCCTAGTGGTGGTACTGGGTTTTTATATGTAGAAGGTATTAGTACCACGGTAACAGGTTATCAATTCACAGTGACAACAGGAACAATAACAGGAGTTGGAGTTACAAGGGTGAATGGTAATGCAGGGGCTAGGCTATTTGGTAGAATATCTATTGACACAACTCCTGGTGTAGTTCAAATTCAATTTGCTTCTGGGACTGGAGGACAAACCTCTACAATTGGAGCAGGTAATGGAGCATCTATAATGAGATTAACACGTACAGCATAATGATACAAGTCAACAATATAAATGGTATGCCTGAAGAAACACCTGAAGGAAATTTTGCAGTGCATAGTGATTCAAATTTCTTTTATTTTTTTATAGATGAACAGGAACGAATCCAATATTTTCAAGATAATGGGATTAGTTATAACCCATTTATATATTAATAAAATATGGCATCAGTAAGACAAAGTCAATATTCACAAGTAGCAGTTAAAGCAATAAATGCAGATAATGCTTCATCAGCAATATCTTCATCATATGCTGTAACCGCCTCTCACGCTTTAAATAGTGGAGGTTCTCCTGTAACTATTAAAGATAAAGGTAGCACTTTAACTACTGGGGTTACTTCTATTGATTTTGTAGGTGATGGAGTTACAGCTACAAATATAGGTGACGCTGTCACTGTCACTATACCTGGTGGAGGAGGAAGTGTTAATACTGGTAGTTTAGTGACTACTTCTAGTTTTAACGCGTATACAGCGAGTATAAACAGCTTTACCTCTAGTATTAATACATTCACTGCCTCTTATAATACAGGCAGTTTTACTGGCAGTTTTACTGGTAATATTATAGGAACAAGTAGTTGGGCTGTAAGTGCTTCTCAAACTATAAGTGCTCAAACATCTTCCTTCACACCAAATGCTTTAGTTACAGCGTCTGTTACCACAAATACAATTACTTTTACTAAAGGTGATGGTTCAACATTTCCTATTACTGTAGATACAGGTTCAGGAGGTGGTGGAGGTTCTATTACAGTTCAAGATCAAGGAAATAGTTTAGGTACAGCTACTGTTTTTAATTTTACAGGTAGTGGAGTAACTTCTTCTTTATCTTCTAATACAGCTTCTATCCAGATAAATTCTTCATTTGATTTAATGGCAGTATATAATTTTGCACCAGCAGCCAATTTAGCAGCCTCTAATATTTTATCTCCATTCCCTGGGATAGCCACAGCAGGTAATGAAAACACAGTAAGAGCATGTTATTTAGATAGAATTGTGGGTGTAAGAGGATTCGCTGTAAGAACTGCAACTGCACAAAGTGGTTTAGGTTCATTAGTAGTAACAGTAAGAAAAGGAGCTAGCCCAGGAGCTATGGCGGATACTTCTGTAGTAGTGACAATAGCTGCAGGAAGTGCAGCTGGAGCATATACTGGAGATTTTAATGAGACTATAGGTAATGGATATATAACATATAAAGTAAATAATAATGCCAATGCAACTGGCGCAACAATAGGATCAGTACATTTATGGGGAATATAATAGTATCATATAATAGTGTTTCTGAAGAATTATATGAGTTAAAAATACAGAAACAAGATAATGTAATAATATTTTTATTAGATATTAGTGAAAGAGGTCTAGAAGATCATAAGCTAATGGTTGAAGATTTTACAAATGAAAGTAACTTACAAATATTTGTAAATATGCTTTTAGAAAATCATAACACCGCTTTTAATAGATATTTAGCACAAAGAATATAATATTTATAATAAAAAATGGAAACAAAAGTTTTAACACAAGATGAAATTACCAGTTTAAAAGAAATTCAATCTAAAAGAATTCAATTAACTGAAAAATTTGGGTTTTTGGAAATGCAATACGAAGCTCAAAAACAATCATTAATAAATGAATTGTCTAATTTATTAAAACAAGAAGAACAAATTGGTTCTCAATTACAACAAAAGTATGGAGATGGTTCTATTGATTTAGAGAAAGGAGAATTCATGAGTAATTGATTTTGAGTATCTTTAAGATATTTATAAACAAACAAAAATCAATTTAAAACATGGCAGAAACTTTAATATCACCTGGTGTATTAGCAAGAGAGAACGATTCATCTTTTGTTAGTCAACAACCTGTAACTGTAGGTGCAGCTATCATAGGTCCAACAGTAAAAGGACCAGTTGAATTACCTACTGTAGTTACTTCTTATTCTGAATATGTTAATACCTTTGGAGATGTTCTTACAAGTGGTAGTAACACATATTCTTATTTTACTTCAATAGCTGCTTATAATTATTTCTTAAATGGTGGTGAAACACTATTAGTATCTAGAGTAGTATCAGGAACATATTCTGAAGCTACAAGTTCAGCTATAAGCGCAAGTACACAAGCTTCTTCTCAACCTGCATTTGTTCTTGAAACAATTTCAGAAGGTATTATTATGAACAGTACAGGCCCAGAAGATTCTAGTGGAGCTTTAGCTAGTGGTTCATCAAATAATATTCGTTGGCAGATTGTTAACCCAAATACAGCATCAGGTACTTTTAATTTATTAATTAGAAGAGGTGATGATAATACAAACTCTCCAGTAGTATTAGAAACTTGGACTAACTTATCATTAGATCCTTTAGCATCTAATTTTGTTAGTAAAGTAATAGGTGATTATAAGTACAATTACAATCCAACCACTATCCAAATTGAAGTATCAGGTTCATATCCAAATGCTTCAAAATATGTTAGAGTAAAATCAATAAACCTATTAACACCAAGTTATTTTGATAACAATGGTATAGCTAAACCACAATATACTTCTTCTATTCCAATAGCAGCAAGTGGTACATTTGGAATAGCTACAGGTGATGTAAAAGCAGGAGCTAATTTTTATGATACAATCAATAGTTCAAATACTCAAGGTTTAGTAGGAGCTAATTATACAAATATGATTGATTTATTATCAAATCAAGATGATTATAGATTTAATGCTTTATTCACTCCTGGTTTATATAACACAGATTATACTTCTCAAGTTTCTTCTATTATAGCAAATACTCAAAATAGAGGAGATAATATCTTTGTATTAGACTTAGTACCATATGGTAGTTCAGTTACTACAGCAATTGGTCAAGCTGCTACAAGAGATACTTCATATACCGCTGCTTACTGGCCTTGGTGTCAAATTCAAGACCCAGCAACAGGTAAGAATGTTTGGGTACCAGCTTCAACAATGATAGCAGGTGTTTATGCTTATAATGATAGTGTTGCTGAACCATGGTTTGCACCAGCAGGTATAAACAGAGGTGGTTTATCAACTGTAATTAGAGCAGAACAAAAATTATCTCAAACTAATAGAGATACTTTATATCAAGGAAAAGTAAATCCAATTGCAACATTCCCTGGAACTGGAACTGTAGTATATGGTCAAAAGACATTACAATCTAGAGCAAGTGCGTTAGATAGAGTAAATGTTAGAAGATTATTAATTGTACTTAAGTCTTATATTTCTCAAGTAGCAAATAACTTAGTGTTTGAACAAAATACAATTGCAACAAGAAATCAATTCTTAAGCCAAGTAAATCCATACTTAGAATCAGTACAACAAAGACAAGGTTTATATGCTTTCAAAGTAGTAATGGATGATACTAATAACACTCCTGATGTAATAGATAGAAATCAGTTAATAGGTCAAATTTACTTACAACCAACTAAGACAGCTGAATTTATTTACTTAGATTTCAACATTACACCAACTGGAGCTACTTTCCCAGTATAAGGTTTAAAAATACAATATTTATAAACAAATAGAAAGACATGGCAATATTAGACGCAAACGAAATATTTTTCACAGCCTTTGAACCAAAACAGGCTAACCGATTCATCCTTTATATGGATGGTGTTCCTAGCTACTTGATTAAAGGAGTAAACGCTGTAACATTAACTCAAGGTGAAGTAACATTGAACCATATTAACGTATATAGAAAAGTTAAAGGTAAAACTACTTGGGGTAACATACAAATGACATTATTTGACCCAATCACCCCATCAGGTGCTCAGTCAGTAATGGAATGGGTTCACTTACACCACGAATCAGTAACTGGTAGAGATGGATATTCTGATTTCTATAAAAAGGATTTAGTAATCGATGTTTTAGGCCCTGTAGGTGATATTGTAGGTGAATGGATTATTAAAGGCGCATTTATAACAGAAGCTAATTTTGGTGATTATAGCTGGGATACAGAAAACCAAGCAGTTAATATCACAATGACAGTAGCAATGGATTATTGCGTATTAAATTTCTAAGATTAAATATTTTAAAAGAGTCCGCCTTTTGGCGGACTTCTTTTTTCTCCACATATTTATAAACAAAAAGTTATTATAAATGGAAAATAAGTTTACAACACCAACAGAAATTGTTGATTTACCTTCAAAAGGTTTAATCTATTCAGAATCAAATCCTCTATCTTCAGGAAAAGTAGAAATGAAATATATGACTGCTAAAGAAGAAGATATTCTAACTAACCAAAACTATATCAGTAAAGGTACGGTTTTAGATGAGTTAATCAAATCACTTATAGTAAGCGATGTAAAGTATGAAGATTTAGTAGTAGGCGATAAAAACGCCCTATTAGTAGCAGCTCGTATTTTAGGTTATGGTAAAGAATATAAGTTTGAATGGGGTGGAGAAGAATATAATGTTGATTTAACTACAATAGAAAATAAACCTATTAATGAATCTTTATTTAAAAAAGGTGTAAATGAATTTAGTTTCACTCTTCCTTCTACAGGTGTAGAAATTACTTTTAAATTACTAACAGGTGCTGATGAAAAGAAAATTAATGCTGAGTTAGAAGGTTTAAAGAAAATAAATAAGAATGCTTCACCAGAATTATCTACTCGTTTAAAATATATGATTATCTCTGTTGGTGGTAATAGAGAAGCAAAAGACATTCGTCAATTTGTTGATAACCAATTGTTAGCTAGAGACTCTCGTGCATTGCGTGAGTATGTAAAGGAGGTGCAGCCAGACGTTGATCTGACCTTTTTTCCCGATGGGAGTAACTCAAAAGTTTCAATTCCTGTTGGACTTAGCTTTTTTTGGCCTGACATCTGAGATAGCTCCTCAATATAGAGCTAATTTATTTACTCAAATTCATGAAATTGTTTTTCATGGCCAAGGTGGCTATGATTGGGGAACCGTCTATAATATGCCTATTTGGCTTAGAAAGTTTACTTTTGCTAAATTAAGAGAGTATTATGACAAACAAAACCAACAAAACAATGAGGATTTAGGTTCTCAGACTCAAAAAGTAAAAGATGGTAAAATTGAATTACCAGGACATTTTAAGGGACAGTCTGGTAAACGAGCACCTAAGTATTAATTCCTTATTATTTCTATATTTATAGTATATAATAGAATATGGCCACTAATCCACAATTATCCCCTCAACAACTTCAACAATTAGTTGATCTATATAAAAAAATAGACGGTTTAACAGACTCAGCAGCTCAAAATGCTGCTCAGTTTGCTACTAATAATGGGAATGCTTTAAATGAATTAGTTCGTTTAGAACGAGAATTTAAACTTCTTTTAAATGATGTTGAAGGAACTAGAGAAGCATTCGCTAGAATTGTTGATGATATTAAGGGATTTAATAGTGGAATAAATAGAGCTAAAGCCTCATTTAGAGGACTAGAAAGTTTAGCGTCTAAACTTCAAAGTCATCAAGCTGGTATTACTCGTTTATCAACTAAAGAATTAGAAGTCTTAAAGAAAAAGTCTCAAGATAAAATAAAAGATTTAGAATTAGCTAAGAAATTAGCTGATGAAGAAACTAGAAGATTATATAGAGTTAGAAATAGAAGTCAAGAAGATTTTGAAGCATATCGAAAATCATTAAGTGTATCTCAAGAGATAGGAGATCAAATTCAAGAAAATAATAGTACATTAAAAGGTTTTAATGAACAACTTGAAGAACAAATACGATTATCAAAAATAGCTGATAAAAATTTAGGTATAACAGGTAATCTATTAAAAGGAATTTCTAAAATCCCAGTATTAGGAAATCTGATAAATGCTGAGGATGCTTTAGCAGCAGCTCAAGCTAAAGCAGCTGAAGAAGGTTCTAATAGAACAAAAGTATTAGGAGCTGCTTTTAAATCTTTAGGTAAAAGTTTAAAAGAAAATTTAACAGATCCTTTAGTAGTAGGTGGACTATTATTTAAAGGCTTTAAAATGATTTTAGAATTAGGATTTGCTACTGATAAACAAATAACAGAAATGAGCAAATCTATGGCTGTGACTAAAGATGAAGCAGCTTTAACTCGAGATAGATTTGTTGAAATACAAAATTCTAGTGGTAATCTTTTAGAAACAACTAATAATTTAGTTGAAGCACAAGGACAATTAGCTAAATCTTTTGGTGCTACTAGAGGATTTACAGATGCTCAATTAAAAGATCAAATAATGTTAACCAAACAAGTTGGTCTTGAAGAAGAATCAGCAGCAGGTTTACAACAATTAGCCTTAGCAAATGGACAATCAGCTAATGACATTTTAAAATCTACAGTTAAACAAACTGCTGCTTTAGCTAGACAAACAGGTGTTCAATTAGATAATAGAAAAGTATTAACAGAAGTAGCAAAAGTATCAG
>Ga0315909_10005274_pt1 | contig 14917 bp, 18 predicted proteins | sample LakEriMetagenome_11_FD_203527 | JGI IMG/M metagenome (GOLD analysis project Ga0315909, IMG submission 203527) | Freshwater fungal communities from buoy surface, Lake Erie, Ohio, United States - Buoy 2 MA125 | ecosystem: Environmental > Aquatic > Freshwater > Lake | place: USA: Lake Erie, Ohio...
CAATAGGCGCAACTGGCCCTGTTGGTGCAACTGGTCCAACTGGCGATGCTGGTCCAACCGGTGCAACCGGTCCAACCGGCATCCAAGGCGCTACCGGTCCTGCTGGCACTGGCGTTGCGGCTGGTGGTCTAGAAGGCCAAATCCTAGCAAAAGCGTCTGCAACCAACTACGACACCACGTGGATAGACAACTTTGCTCAGCAGATCGAGTTTCTCGCCAAGAACGACGTCGGCAGCAGCGTAACCAAGGGACAAGCGGTTTATGTTAGCGGTGGCGACGGAACTAACATACTTTTCAAACTGGCACTTGCAACCAGTGATGCAACGTCAGCTCAGACTGTTGGGCTTTTGGTACAAGACCTCGCAGTCAACGGCCAAGGTTACATCATCAACCAAGGTTTGCTTGCCAATATTGACACTTCAGCAGCTGGCGCCGTTGGTGACCCAGTCTATCTGTCCGGCACAACACCGGGCGGTTTAATCTTTGGTGTCGCCAACAAACCGTCTGCACCAACCCACTTGGTTTATCTCGGCGTCGTCACTCGCAAGAGTGCCACAGTCGGCGAAATCTTTGTGCAAGTGCAAAACGGTTACGAGCTACAAGAGCTGCACAACGTGGCCATCAACAACGGCACACTCGCTAACGGCGATGCTCTCGTTTACAACTCGACGTCTCAACTTTGGGTCAACAGTCAGCAAGTAGGGCCGACCGGTGCCACTGGCCCTGTCGGTGCAACAGGCCCTGTTGGCGCTACTGGCCCCGTAGGTGCTACTGGCCCAGTTGGCGCTACTGGCCCAGTTGGTGCAACTGGTCCTGTCGGTGCTACTGGCCCCGAGGGTGCTACTGGCCCAGTTGGCGCTACTGGCCCAGTTGGTGCAACTGGTCCTGTCGGTGCTACTGGCCCCGAGGGTGCTACTGGCCCAGCTGGCGCAACTGGCCCAATAGGCGCAACAGGCCCTGTCGGTGCGACTGGTCCAACTGGAGTAACTGGCGCAACTGGACCAACCGGTTCATCACTCAACGTTTATCCAGCAACTTTCATGCTCATGGGAGCATAACCAAAAGGAGACAAAGTGGCAAAAAAGATTCTTGGACAGTCTAACCCATCTGCGACGACTGTTACCACGCTATATACGGTGCCAGCAAGCAGAGAAACCACGGTATCTAGCATCTCGGTTGCTAACTTGACGACTTCAAGCGCGACTTTCCGCATCATATTGCAGGCAGCAGCCGAAGTCTCAGGCACTATCCTCAACAAGCAGTATTTTGCCTATGATATCACGGTTGGTCTCTCTGACACGACTGTCATCACTGTTGGCATCACGCTAACTGCCGGCGATGTCATCAAGGTTTATGGTTCAACAGCTAGTTTAGCTTTTCAGGCGTTTGGAGATGAGGTAGTTCTCTAGTGTCCATTCGGAGCCTGAAAAACGGCGCCATCTACCCGGTTAGTTTATTGGCTGGGAGCGTCGGCAGTGGAACTGTAACCCCATCAATAGAGTACCTAGTGGTAGCTGGTGGTGGCGGTGGTGGCACTAGCTCTGCCATCAACTACAACGGCGGCGGCGGTGGTGGCGGCGGCGTACTCAGCGGCAGCGCATCAGTTTCTAAAGGCTCGACTTACTCTGCGACTGTGGGTGCTGGCGGTGCTGGTTCTACCAACACTGGCAATAAAGGCGCAAACGGCACTGACAGCTCTTTTGTTGGCGTAACTGCGACTGGCGGCGGCGGTGGTGGTTCAACTTCTAACGCCAACGGCGCCAACGGTGGCTCAGGTGGCGGCGCTGCTGGTAATGGCAACAACGGTTTGACTGGTGGCACTGGAGTTTCGGGCCAAGGTTTCAAAGGTGGCGACGGAGCAACATCAGGCGCTGGCTCTTATTCAGGTTCCGCGGGTGGCGGTGGCTGGCTTTACGCCGGTGGTACAGGAAAGATCTCCTTCCAAGAATCAGGCGGCATGGGCGGCATGGGATTTGCAACTTCGATCTCCGGCTCATCAGTGGTTTATGGCTCAGGTGGCGGCGGTGCTCGGTACACTTCCGGTGGCACTGGCGCTGGTTGGGGCTCTAACGAGTCTTCACCCGGTGGCAACGCAAACGCCAACCAAGGCGGTGGCGGTGGCGGTTCAAACAACTGGTCAACAGCTGGGTGGGGTGCTGGTGGCAGTGGTGTGGTTGTTCTCCGCTATTCGAACGTTTATGCGTTAGCAGCCAGCACAACCGGCTCACCTTCTTACTCAAACTCGGGCGGTTTTCACATTTACAGATTCACTGGCAGTGGGAGCATAACTTTCTAATGGCCATTCGAAGCATCAAAAACCGCAATATCACAAGCACGCTTTTGGCGGGCAACACTGGCTTTATACCAACTCGCGCTGTTGACTACCTTGTCATAGCTGGCGGCGGCGGCGGTGGAGACAACGGTGGTGGCGGCGGTGCAGCTGGCGGGTACTTGACAGCTACCAACTACGAGCTTGAAACTGGTAAGACTCACACAGTCACAGTTGGAGCTGGTGGTGCTGGCTCGGCTGGAAGTTCCAGTGCTGGCAGTCCGGGTGGCAACTCAGTCCTTGGGCCGATTACTGCAACAGGCGGTGGATTCGGCGCTGGGTTTACCGGCGCTGGTGGCGACGGCGGTTCGGGTGGTGGTGGTGGTCAACCGGGCTCAAGCGACAACCAAGGTCGCGGTGGGCTTGCAACAGCAGGCCAAGGCAACAACGGTGGCAACGGCTACTGGGAGCAGGATTACTACTTTAGAAATAGCACTGGTGGCGGTGGCGGTTCGTCTAGCGCCGGCAGCAACGGCACCGCATCTACTAGCGGCAACGGCGGCAGCGGCACTGCGTCTTCAATAACCGGCTCGTCTGTTACTCGTGCTGGCGGCGGTGGCGGCGGCATTTATGATACCACAGGCACCGCTGGTACTGGTGGTTCAGGCGGTGGTGGTAACGGCGGCAGAGCTAGTAACGTGGCGACTGCTGGCACCACAAATACAGGCTCCGGTGGTGGCGGTGGCGGCATTGGCCAAACTGGCTGGGCAGCAGCTGGCGGCAGCGGTCTTGTTGTGATTAGGTACTCTACTAACTTTCCGGCGGCAACAGCAACAACCGGCTCACCAACTTTTACAGACTCCGGCGGTTTCAAAACTTACGTATTTACTGGAAGCGGGAGCATAACACTCTAATGGCCGTTACCAGCATCAGAAACAACGCAAAAAGGTCTAACGTCTTGGTGACAAACGCTGCCTACAACCCCGTTGCAAAAGCGACGGGCGGCACCATCACCAACGACGGCGCGTACTTTTATCACACTTTTACCTCTTCGGGCACTTTCACACCAAACCAGTCTCTTACAGCTGAGCTTATTGTCATAGCCGGCGGTGGCGGGTCGGGCGGCTGCTCAAATGGCTCTTCGGGTGGTGGCGGTGCTGGCGGCATGTTAGCTTTCACTGGCCAGTCACTTACTGCTCAAAACTACACAGTCACAGTGGGTGGCGGTGGCGCGGGCGGCAGCGGCGTCAACGGTGTCGGCAGCAACGGCACCAACTCGGTTTTCGGTTCACTAACTACTTGTGTTGGCGGCGGCGGCGGTTCCGGTGGCCTAACTTCTAACGGTTTCGGCCGTGATGGCGGGTCGGGCGGCGGTTCAAGCAACGACACGACACTAGCGGGTGGAGCTCCAACTTCCGGGCAAGGCAACGCCGGCGGGTTCGGACACAGATTCAACGCTGGTGGCGGCGGTGGCGGCAAAGGTGCTGCTGGTGCCAATGGCGCTGTTGACGGCACTGCCTTAGGCGGTGCTGGAATATCCACTTATTCGGACTGGGGCGTTGCTACTTCTACTGGTCAAAACGTTAGCGGTACTCGCTGGTACGCGGGTGGCGGTGGCGGTGCAGGCGCTGGCAACGCTGGCGGTGCGGGCGGCGGTGGCGCGGGTGCTTCTTATGGAGCTGGCGTTGGCGGCAACGGCACTGCAAACACAGGCGGTGGCGCGGGTGGCACAAACGGTTCTACTAGCGGAGCTTCCGGCGGTTCAGGTTTAGTTATTATAAGGTACCCACTCTAGGAGAGATATGGCGCATTTTGCACAGATAGACAACAACAACACGGTGCAGCAAGTCATCGTCGTTTCTAATGACGAGCTGCTAGACAACGGCGTCGAGCAAGAAGCCAAGGGCATCGAGTTTTGCAGATCTCTTTATGGGGCTGACACCAACTGGGTACAAACATCATACAACGCACGTTTTCGAAAGCACTACGCTGGCATCGGGTACAAATACGACATCGCGTTGGATGCTTTTGTTGCGCCGCAGCCTTTCCCATCTTGGATTCTAAACGTGGAGACCTGCGTTTGGGAAGCCCCAGTGCCGTACCCACAAGACGGCAAGCCTTACATCTGGGACGAAGCCACTCAAAGTTGGCTTGGCGCCAACCCTTCTTAGCATCGAATCGGGGGATTCATGAGATTTCATGTAGTAAGCTTGCCGCACACGCAAGTCACTAAAGACTTTGCAAACTGCGCCTACACCGAAAAAGTGCGGCGTTTTTGCATCATGATGACAAGCCTTGGCCATGAGGTCGTTCTCTACGCTGGTGAACAAGTAGAAGCGCCAGTCACAGAGCTCGTCACTTGCATCTATGAAGACCAGCGTGAAGCAGCCTGCAACGGCTTGCATTACACACAAGCCTCGTTTGATACCAGCTTGTTACACTGGCAGATCTTCAACGCGAATGTCATTCGCGAGATGACAAAGCGGCTTCAACCGACCGATTTCATCTGCCTCATCGGCGGCTACGCACATAAGCCCGTCGCCGATGCCTTCCCTGAGCACATGTCAGTCGAGTTTGGCGTTGGTTATGGCGGTGTCTTTAGTAAATACCGCGTTTTTGAGTCCTACGCTTGGATGCACAGCATCTACGCCGGCTACCAAAACCCGACCACCGTTGATGGCCACTTTTATGATGCCGTTATTCCGGGATATCTCGAACCTAACATGTTCCCGTTGGGCGACCACAACGGCGACTACTACCTTTATATCGGGCGCCTCATAGACCGCAAGGGTTACAAAATAGCCCAAGAAGTTTGCCAGCGTTTGGGCAAGCGCTTGATTCTCGCCGGTCCCGGCGAAGGCACTGGCTATGGCGAGTTTGTTGGCGCAGTCGGCCCTGAAAAACGGGCCCAACTTATGGGTGGCGCGATAGCGACTTTTGCTCCCACTCTCTACATAGAACCTTTCGGCAACGTCGTCATCGAAGCTCAAGCGTGTGGCACCCCCACTATCACAACTGACTGGGGCGCCTTCACTGAGACCAACATCGACGGCGTTACCGGATTCCGCTGCAGGACTCTTGGCGAGTTCATGTGGGCGGCAACGCAAGCTGCGAACCTTGACCACAAAGCGATTCGTCAGCACGCGGTTTCAAAATACTCCCTCGATGTCATAGCCAAAAAGTACGAGGACTACTTCACAAGACTTCTCACCCTTTGGGGCGAGGGTTGGTACGACACAACAGCAAAGGCGATTAGATGAGCTTATCAAAGAGACTGCGTCTAGCAGGCGAAAAGCGAGCGCAGAACCAGTTCGTGGAGCCGCTTGTTCCCGGTCGTCCGGCCTACGCTTCACCTGCCGGCGTTGATGTCACACCCGATACCGCGATTCGCATGTCCACCGTTTATGCTTGTGTTCGCCTTCTCGGGGACACCATCTCCAGCCTTCCACTTGGTGCTTATGTTCGCCGTGGTCGCAACCGCATCTCTTACGCCGCGGTCTATGGTTCACAACCTGAGTGGATTACAAAGCCAAATCCTGAGACCACACGGCTCGAGTTTTTTGAGCAAGTAATCGCAAGCCTCAACCTTCGCGGCAACGCCTACATCTTGACAGTGCGCGATGACGCCGGCGATGTCATTGAGTTGTACTGCTTGAACCCTGAGCGCGTTCGCATTCGTCGCATCAACGTGAACGAGCCGCTTATTTATGAAGTTTTTGACGAGAACATGACCAGCGTGATGACGCTGACCAAAAACGAGCTCGTTCACATTCCGATGTTCAGACTTCCCGGAACCCACTATGGTCTTGGCCCTATCGAAGCCGCTCGCATCACAGTTGGCTCTGCGATGGCAGCTGAGACTTACGCGGCTTCTTATTTTGGCAACGCAGCAAACCCCGGCGGCGTTATTGAAGCACCGGGTGAGATGACGCAAGAACAGATCGAAAGCATCTCACGCAACTGGCGTCTTGACCACTCAGGACCATACAGAGCTGGTAAACTTGGTGTCTTGACGGGTGGTGCGTCTTTCAAGCCGCTCGCTCTCAACGCACAAGATGCACAGCTCATTGAAGTGCGCCGCTTTGGAGTTGAAGAAATCGCCCGCTTGTTCCGTGTTCCGATTTCGCTATTGGGCCACCCCGTTGCTGGCGCGATGTCGTTTGCATCTGTTGAAGCGCAGAACCTGTCTTTCGTACAGCACTCGCTTCGTCCTTTGCTTGAGCGCCTAGAGCAAGCGCTTTCACCTTTGCTGCCCGAGTCTGATGGTTTTATCAAGTTCAACCTTGATGCCTTGCTTCGTGGCACCACGCTTGAGCGTTACGAGGCTTACACTAAAGGCTTGCAAGAGGGCTTCTTGTCAGTCAACGACGTTCACGCCTTTGAAGAGATGTCACCGGTTACTGACGGAGATCAGTACCGCGTACCGCTACAAAACATCGACCTTACTGACGCAAAAGAGGTCGGAATCAAACTTCGCGCTGAAATAGCAACCAACCTGATTCAGGTCGGTTTTGACCCAGCGGCTGCTCTTGAAGCAGTCGGAATGCCGAAAATCGAACACACCGGCGTTCCTTCGGGCCAACTTCAGGGCGTTGCGACTATTGACCCAACCAACCCGAAAACCGTTTACGAGGTCTAACGATGCCCTACTTCATAACAGACCAGCAGAGCGACTGCTCCGGCTGGGCCACCGTAAAGCAAGAGTCGGACGGCAGCTACACCACACTTGGTTGCCACGATAATAAGCAAGGCGCCATTGACCAGATGGTGGCGGTTTCGATCTCCGAAGGAATCGAACCGGGTGGAGAAGTAGCACGAAAAAACAAGGGGGAAGACAGGAGCAAGATGAAGAAAATCGAACGTCGCACCTACACGGTTCGCAACGTTGAGACTCGTGAGGACGACGGCAAGATGAAACTCGCTGGCTATGCCGCGGTTTTTCACGATTCTAGCGTTCCGCTTCCATTCAAGGAGCGCATCGCTCCCGGCGCATTCCGCAAGACACTCAGCGAGACCCCCGATGTCCGCTTGCTTATCAACCACGAAGGCTTGCCACTGGCTCGCACCAAGAACAGCACTTTGCTTCTGACTGAGGACGAAGTCGGACTCCGTTTTGAAGCTGAGCTGCCCGACACTACAGAAGCTCGCGACCTTTACACGCTTATTCAACGCGGCGACGTTGACCAGATGAGTTTTGCATTTCGTGTCATTCGCCAAAAGTGGAACCAAGACAGATCTGAGCGCACACTTACAGAAGTCTCCCTTGCAGACGGCGATGTTTCAGTCGTCACTTACCCTGCTTACCCAACCACCAGCGTCGAAGCTCGCGAGCACCTACGCAAGGCTATCGAAGCCGTCAAAGAAGGTCGCGAAATCACTGGTGAGTCTTTGCTCGTTTTACAGACTGTGTTTGATGACCTGTCTGAAGGCCACGAGTACGTCATGAAGGCCGTCACCATGATGGCAGCGCTTATGGACGCACAAGAGCCAGTTGAAAACGAGATGGACGAGGAAGAAGAGATCGAAACCGAGGTCGAGGACGAAGCGGGCATCAAGTTGCCGAGCATCACCCCGGACCCTGAGCTCACTCAAGTGGGCACACAAGAAGGTTTGCGCACTTACTCGTTGCGTCTAGCTAAAGCGCTAATCGAGCGCACAAAATAACATTCTGCTGGCACCGCTAGCAGATACGAAGTCGGAGCGTGACTCTCACCCCCTTACCGGGCGCCGAGAACCTCATCGCCACCACCTCGATTCCAAATACTCACAAGGAGCAAAAACTAATGTCATACCTTGACAAAGTAGTTGAGCGCCGTGATGCAGTGAAGGCCGAAATGGACGCGATTCTCGAAGCAGTAGCAGCTGAGAACCGCACCGATTTGACCGCTGAGGAAACCGAGAAGGTTGATGCCCTCGTCGCTGAATCCCGTTCTCTCGATGAAAAGATCGACAAACTAAAGACACAAGCAGACGCAGACGCTAAGGCTGCAGAAGCTCGTGCAGCAGTTGCAGCAGTTGCGACACCGAAGGCCACAGGCATCAAGGTCGTTTCTGAACCACGCACCTACACAGCTGAATCCGGCCACTCATTCGTACGTGATGCTTTCAATGCACAAGTCCGCAACGACTTTGCAGCTAACGAGCGTCTCTCACGCCACATGAAGGAAGAAAGTGTTGAACGTCGTGACGTTGACACAGGCAACTTCGTTGGTCTCGTAGTACCTCAGTATCTAGTGGACCTAGCCGCGCCTTTGGCTCGCGCTGGACGCCCAACAGCTGACTTCGCTACAAACAAGATGCCACTCCCGCCTGCAGGCATGACGCTGAACATAAGCAGAATGACCACAGGCACTTCAACTGCAGTTCAGGAAACACAGAACACAAACGTTTCTGAGACAGACGCAGATGACACACTGCTCACGGTCAACGTGCGCACCATCGCTGGACAACAGGACCTCTCCCGACAAGTCATCGAGCGTGGCACTGGCGTTGACGAGTTCGTACTCCGTGACCTTATCCGTTCATGGCACACCACTCTTGACTCACAGGTCTTGAATGGTACCGGCAACAACGGTCAAATCAAGGGTATCCGCGCTTCCGGTGGAAACGCTGTAACCTTCACTGCTACAACTCCAACAGTAGCACTGCTTTATCCAAAGCTCGCTGATGCACTTCAGCAAGTACAGAGCAACGTGTTCACAACACCTACTCACTGGATTATGCACCCACGCCGCCTAGCGTTCTTGCTCGCAGCGACTGACACAACAGGACGCCCTGTTGTTGTTCCGACCGCTAACGGCCCTATGAATGCAGCAGGCGTTGGCGCTGGAGTTGCACAATACGCAAACTCCGGCTACCAGCTACTCGGTCTGCCTATCATCACAGATGCAAACGTAGGCACAACCTACGGCGCAGCAACCAACCAAGACGAAATCTATTTGGTTGATTCCCGCGAAATGCACCTTTGGGAGCAACCGGGAGCACCGTTCTCACTCCGCTTCGATGCAACAGCCCCAGGCAGCTTGACTATCAAGACTGTCGTTTACGGCTATGCTGCATTCACAGCAGAGCGCTACGCAGCCGCCGCTTCTATCATCAGCGGTACCGGTCTCGTAGCACCTTCGTTCTAGTCGAACGAACAACTAAATAAGTAGAGTGCAGGGCAGATAAGACTCCCCCGACTTTTCTGTCCTGCACCTCTCTCAGGGGGAATATGAAAACAGGGCATGTAGTATCCATAGGCGTCTGCGACCCGGGCATTGTTACCGGCGAGTTCATGGCGCGAATCTTTCAACTTGTTGCTACACGCAACGCAAGGCTCGGGCCATTAGTCCGAGTGCGCGGCTCGGGTCTTTTGAGCAAGATGCGCAACAAAGTCGTCAAGTCTTTTCTAGAGCAAACCGAGTCTGACTGGTTGCTGATGATAGACACAGACGAGCAGTTGTCGGTGCAGGTGTTTGACCTGCTTTGCGACACCGCTCACGATAAAGAGCGACCGATAGTCACCGGCTTGGTGTTCGCCGCGATGGACGCGGCTCTAAACGTTTACCCGAAGCCGATGCCCACGATATTTCAAGACACGCCCGCAGGGTTTGTGCCACTTGACAAATACGACAAAAACGCAGTCTTTCAAGTAGAAGCAGCCGGCACTGGTTGCTTGTTGATACACCGCAGCGTCCTTGAAAAGATGCGCGAGACCGCAGACCCACACCAAGGCAAAGACTGGTGTTGGTTTTGGGACGGTCCAGTCAACGGCACTTGGACTGGCGAAGACCTGCTGTTCAGTCGCAGAGTTCGCAGTCTAGGATTCCCGATACACGTCAACACCGCGGCTATCTTGCCGCACCAAAAGTCTTACTGGCTCGATGAAAGGCACCACGACAAGTGGCAAGCAGAAAACAACTAGAGACAGCAACCGCGGAACCCGCTTTAGAGCGAGCCGTCAAACCGCTACCAAAGAAAAGGAAACAGCGTGGCACTGACAAACGCATACTGCACCCTGTCCGACCTGAAAAATAGCCTCGCTATTGATGACATTCAGGACGACATCGCGCTAGAAGCTGCCATCATGACTGCAAGTCGCATGATAGATGACTACTGTGACCGGTTTTTTTACAAGGACGGCAGCACAGGCTCTCCAGTAACTCGCTATTACACCTCTCAGGACTGGTACAACTGTAACGTTGATGACTTCGTGTCGCTAAACCAAGTCGCTACCGATGACAACTTCGACCAAACGTGGGATACCATCTGGGCATCTGACGACTACATGGTTGAGCCCATCAACAACCCGCGCCGCGGCTGGCCTTACACAAGGCTTCTAGCTGTCGGTGCCTACATCTTTCCGTTCAACCTGCCACAGTCTGTGCGAGTGCAGGGCGTTTGGGGTTGGTCCGCAGTGCCGGTTGAGATCTCAATGGCTTGCAAGATTCAAGCCGCTCGTTTGTTCATTCGCCGCCAGTCGCCTTTTGGCATCGCCGGCACGCCTGAGCTTGGTACGGTGCGTTTGAGTGCTAAACTTGACCCCGATGTTCAAGCGCTTATCGCGCCATTCAGAAAGTTGACAGGACTGGTCAAGTGAAACCAAGCGCGGTACGCGACGGCCTAAAAGCCAACCTTGACAGAATCGGCAGCCTTCGAGTTTATGACACTGTCCCGGACGTTATTACCACTCCCTGCGCCATCGTTGGCCAGCTCGACTTTACTTTCGACATCAACAACTCGAGAGGCTTAGACCAAGCCAACCTCGACGTGTTTGTTATCGTTCAGCGTTTTTCAGAGCGCACTGGACAAGACAAACTCGACCAGTACCTAGCTGGTTCGGGCACGATGTCGATAAAGGCAGCAATAGAAGCAGACCGCACTTTGGACGGCGCTTGCGACACACTCCGAGTCACCTCGGCAGAGTCGGGCACTTACCAGATGGGCGATGTTGACTACCTTTCTTACCGATACCGACTCACCGTTTGGGGCCAAGGAGACTAATGAACCACACGATACTAACAGACGCCTTCGATTTTGAAGGCAAGAAAAAGGGTGACACAGTCACCAAAAAAGAGTTGCAAGACGCTGGACTCAATATCGAGGCTCTAGTAGCCGCTGGGCACCTGTCGGGCAATACAACAGCTAAGACCGTCGAATCAGAAGGAGCCAAAGACTAATGGCAGCCCTAGTCCTTACGAACGCTTATGTCAGCATCAACGGTGTGAACCTAAGCGACCACATCACCAGCATCACACTAAACACCACCGAGGACGTTATTGATACGACGGCTTTCGGGAACACAGCACGCACCCGCGTTGCTGGCTTGCTTGACAACTCGGTAGTAATCGAGTTCCAACAAGACTACGCGACTTCTAACGTTGAAGCAACCATCTATCCGCTGGTCGGTTCAACCACTGCTCTCATCGTCAACCCAAACAGCTCGACCACAAGCGCTACAAACCCGCGCTATTCTTTCACTGCGTTGGTTTCTGAGTGGCAACCACTCAACGGCGCTGTCGGTGAGCTCGCCACCGCATCGGTTACTTGGCCGATTTCGGGCACTATCACAAAGGCAACCTCGTAATGGCACGCATTGTACTCACTAACGTTGCCGTCACTTTCGGCACGACCGATATCTCCAGCTACGTCACTTCGGTTACTCTCAACACGACCTACGAAGTCGTTGAGACAACCGCATTCGGCAACACAGCTCGCACTCGCGTTGCTGGCCTTGCTGACAACAACATCACACTTGAGTTCAACCAAGACTACGCGGCAGGCGCCCTCGAAGCGACTGTCTATCCGACACTCGGCACAGCAGTCTCGATGACTGTGCGTCCAGTGGCGGCAACATCACCTGCCTACACCTTCAGTGCCTTGGTGTCCGAATGGACTCCACTCAACGGCGCTGTTGGCGAGTTGGCAACTGCATCAGTAACGTGGCCGATCTCCGGCACAGTAACTAAGTCCTAACTCAATAAGGGGGAAACATGGACGGCTTAGCAATAAAAGTCAAGCAAGTCAACGCTGACGAAGTCACTTACAAACTGACACCTCGCATCATCGTTGCTTTTGAGCAACAGTTCGGCAAAGGAATGCCTAAACTGCTCGCTGAGGAGCAAAAAATCGAGCACGTGTTTTGGCTTGCTTGGAAAGCCCTGCAGACTAACGGCGTCATCGTCAAGCCGTGGGGGCCTGACTTTTTGGACACGCTCGAAAGAGCAGAGCTGGACTCTGACAGTTCTTTCGAATCCACCGAGACAGCCTAACTTATACGGTCGCTGCTATCTCGGTGGAAACTGGCATATCACCAGTGGCGCTTCTTGATGCTCCACCCGGCATTCTTGAAGCGATAGTCGCCTACCTAAAGGAACGAGCTAAGAAACAGAATGGCTGAACAAACCGAAGTCATCATCTTGACAGGTATCAAGGAAACACTCGATGCTCTAAAGATGTTCGACAAGGACGCAGTCAAGCGTTTCAATAAGGTGATAAACACTGAGCTCGCTGGCGCAGAACGCGACGCGAAAGACATCATCTCAGCAGTCGGCAACAGTCCGATGAGCGGGTGGCGCACATCAGATCCCGCAAGGCCGAGACCCGGCACTCGTGGTGGTGCTGGCTGGCCCGGTTGGAACACTGGTGTGATTCAAGCCGGCATTCGCAAGACCAAAGCGGAAGGCCGCGCTCGCAAGGGCAACTACACGACCTCTGCTGGCGCGTTGCTCAACAAGTCTGCTGCTGGCGCTATCTTTGAAGTCGCCGGTCGCAAGACAAAAGCAACAGTCGCACGCACTGGCTCTGCCCAGTTTTTGCGTACTTTGGGCAACAGGTTTGGGAGAGCATCTCGCGTCGTGTGGCGGGTTGTTGATAAAGACCGCAAAAAGATCGAGGCTAACGTAGCCAAGGCGCTAGATGAAGCCAAGGCTGAGTTGCAGAAACACTTGAATAGAGAGCGAGCTTAGGCATGGCAGTTGGCGCTATTGTTGCTCGGATACTCACACAGTATTCCGACAAAGGCACGAAAGCCGCCGTCAAAGACATCTCCAAGATGGAGAAGAGCTTTGGCAAGTTCGCAAACAAGGCCCTAAAAGCGTTCGGGCTTGCTGCGGCTGCTGCCGGTGCTTTTGCTGTCAAAATAGGCAAAGATGCTGTACAAGCCGCGATGGAAGACCAAAAGTCTCAAGCGCTGCTTGCCAATTCACTGCGCAATACTGTTGGTGCCACCGACGCCGCCATAGCAGCGACAGAAGAGTATATCAGCAAACTGCAGATGACTCTTGGCGTTGCAGACGACAAGTTACGTCCATCGCTCGGTAAACTTGCGGCAGTCACTGGCGACATCTCTAAAGCTCAAGGCTTGCTTGGTGTGGCGCTTGACATTTCTGCTGCTAAAGGCATCGACCTAGAAACCGCCTCGTCGTTATTGGCCAAAGCCTACGGTGGCAACATCGGCGCACTCAAAAAGTTGTTCCCGCAGATCTCCGCTGCCACAGTCAAATCCAAAGACTTCGCTGGTGCGCTTAGAGAGATCTCCAAAGAGACCAAAGGCGCTGCCGCCGCTGCTGCTAATACTTTTGCAGGACAAATGGAACGCATTCGTCTCGCGTTTGGTGAAGCCTCGGAGACACTCGGTTACAAGTTGTTGCCGATGGTGCAAGCGTTCGCAGACCTTATCATTCAAAAGGCAATCCCAGCTGTACAGAAGTTCGTGGACGAAAACGGCGACAAAATCGCTGGTGCATTCAAAACCAGCATCGGGTACGGCATCGCATTCGCCAAGATGATGTACGACGTCTTTTCTTTTGTCGCTCGCAACATCAAAGTCTTCACCTCGCTGGGCGCAGTCATCATCGCGGCTTTGTTTGGTGCTAAAGTGGCCGCTGCTGTTGCGGGCTTTGTCAAGGGCATTCAAGCCATCATCACAGTGATGAAAGCGCTGCGCACAGTATCGCTCGCATCTGCCGCTGCAACTGCGCTTGCCACTGGTGGCGTTTCTGCTGCCGCTGGCGCCGCCGCTTTCGCAGTCGCATTGACTGGCATGGGCATCGCGATGAATAAGTTCAACAAGGAGTCCGACAAAGCCACAGACGGTCTTTCTGATTTCAAACTGAACACCAAAGGTATAAAAGCAACCGTTGACAGCTACACCAAAGGCATTGAGGGACTTGCCGGCGCGACTGGCAAGCTCACAGAAAAAGAAAAAGAAGAAGCGAAAGTACAAGAGATGTTGCTGCAACTCCGTAACAAGTTCAAACTTTCCAGCAAAGACCTTGGCGCACAAAGTTCAGTGACTCTTGAGGCGATTCGCAAAAACCAAGTCAAGCAAGCCAAACTCGGCCTATCAGCGCCGTCTATTTCACTTCTTGCGTCTGCCGGTCACGGCAATATCGCCAAAACTACCAACATGAACGGCGGCAACGTCACAGTCAATGTCGCGGGCTCAGTCATAACACAGGGGGACCTCATCACTGCTATCAACAATGGCCTTGAAAACTACTATCGCCGCCGCACTGGTGGCAGCGGGTTCTTGGCTATCTAATGGTCGCCGGAATCCCAACGCTCTCGGTTAGCTTCGGCACTGGTGGCGGTTTCACCGTTGTCGATGCCAGTCTTATTCTTTCTGTGTCCATTCGCCGTGGTCGTGAGCAGCAGAATCTCTTT
>Ga0315909_10005276_pt1 | contig 14914 bp, 23 predicted proteins | sample LakEriMetagenome_11_FD_203527 | JGI IMG/M metagenome (GOLD analysis project Ga0315909, IMG submission 203527) | Freshwater fungal communities from buoy surface, Lake Erie, Ohio, United States - Buoy 2 MA125 | ecosystem: Environmental > Aquatic > Freshwater > Lake | place: USA: Lake Erie, Ohio...
TGTGATTTGTGTTTCTGTAAAAAACGCTTTGTTTCGTGCGATTTGTTTTTTGTGTGCTTGTTTGGCTTGGTAGGTGCTTCCGCGTCTGCTGTTGCAGGGTTGGCAGGCTGGGACAAGGTTGTCCATGTCTGATGTGCCACCTGCGTGGATTTCGATGAGGTGGTCGGCGGTTGTGGCTGGTTGGCCGCACCAGTGGCAGGCGGGTTTGGATGCCAGTAGGGCTTTGCGGTTGTTTCGGTATTTTGGTGTGTCGTATTCGCGTGTCATGTCGGGTGTTCCTTTGTGGCGTTGCCGCCCCTTGCTAGCGCGCGCCCCCCAGGGCGCTTGCTGTCAAGTGTATTGCAGACGTGGGTTCGTTGTCCCCCCTCGCTCTTTCGGTTTGTCTCCGTGGTGGCCAGATGTTCGTCATAGTGGACAGTCACCATTCGCGTTTGTGTCGTTCGTACGCCGCACAGGCCGCGCATGGGCAGCCTGCTCTACCCACGTTCCCGTGTGTTACCAATCCCCCGCGAATAGGGCTAGGCCATGCGTGTGTTCAGTTGTCGTTGATGATGAGCAGCACTAAGCCAAGGATGACTAGCACAAGGGTGGTCATGACAATCATGGGCGTGGGCTCGCTAGGCGTTGGGCTATGGCGTCAATGTCGTTAGGGAACCAGACGTATAGTTCAGCGCCATTGAGCTTCAGGGCGCTTGTCCAATGCTTTTGCAGGTCGGTCAGCTTGCCGCGGTCTGCTTTCAACTCGGCGTAGATGATTCCACGGCCACCAGGGTGCGCGAACACTAGGTCAGGAAACCCTGCGTCGCCTTGCACAGCTGTAAGCCATCTGCCGTCTTGGGTCTGCATTTTGCGTGGGTGGAACACGAGCCAGCCGTTTAGTTTGGCTAATTGTATGACTTGGGCTTGGAATAGGCGCTCGCTGGTATGCACCTTATTGGCCGGTTTTTTAGCGGTGGTCATGGTAGGTGCCTGCGTTCCCTGTTGACGGTTGCGATGATGCGATCAGCAATTTGTACCGCCTCGAGGACGTCTAGCGCCTGGTCGCGTATCGCTCGAGCATCGTCTAGCACTAGGTCAAGCAGCCGCTTATAGGTTTTGCAGCTTGTGCGGTAGTCCTCGGCGCGTTCCCATTCGTTACGGGCCTCAACACGCAGGCTGTCAATAAGTGACTGGTGCATGCACATGAGTGGGTCAGTCATCGGTGGCCTCGAGCTGGTCTAGGTAGTCCAATACGGCTAATGGGCCGTCAAAGTGTTTGGCGCCGGTGTCGTTTATGTATTCGGTCAGGCGCAACGCGACATGCACCCAATTGACAGGTTGGTCGTTTCTCATTTTTGCAACACTTTTCTGCAGTTAATACAGACAATGCGACGCTTACCGGCTTTGTATCCGTTGCCGTAGCCGATTTCTTTGCCAAAGTAGTAGGCGAGAACGTACACAGCGACAATGACAGCGATGGCTAGGTATTGGTTGACGGTAATCATGCTTTATCTTCCTGTCCCATTAGTTCGTCAATCATGCGGCTGGCTTCCTGCTTTGTCATGTTGTCAAGCATTGCGTCAGATGCGGTGCCGTGGCCTTTTTGGCGGTACAGGGCTCGCAGCATGGCTTTTTGTTTGGGGCTGGCTCCGCCTGTTTCGGGCATGGGGTTGCCTTGTGGGCTGACGGTTTCGCCGCGTCGCTCAACCTTGCTTATTTCTTCTCGAGATGGTCGCGGGCCTGCGGTGCCGATAGGGCTGTTGCTAATCATGCGGCCAATGGCGCTGGTCTCGCAGTTTTCCACAAATGACGTTTTGTTCACGGGACTGCTGCCCAGCACTTCTTCGGCGTAGCCGGTGGCAATTGGTTGCTTAGCGTTTGCGTCTGCGTAGCCCATGGCACGAAAGACAACGGTTTTGGCGTCGTAATGCACCATTGTGGTTTCTATGCAGCCGTCTGGGTATTTAGCCCACCAGCGCACCAGGCGATCAGCGACGGTTTCGTAGTCTGCGGGCAAGTAGCTCATGGCTTCGACCTCGCATAGGTCAGCTCGAGATTCAGGCGTTGGATTTCGGCGGTGGCGTTGTCCACGGTAATTTGTGCGCGGTTTAGTTGCTCGGTTGCTTTGTCGAGCAAACCCAAAATGTGTGGCACCTCTGTGAGGTAAGCCGCAGATTGCTGTAGTACGTCACGGACGTATTCGCCCATGTCGTTGTCTTGCGCGATGACCGCTAGCACGGTTGCGCATTGTTCTGGGGTCATTGTCGGGTGCCTTTCTGTTGTCGGGTGTTGTCACAATAACAAGTCATGACCGGAATTGTTGGCAATCCCTGTGCCACCGTTTGACCACAGGCGTGTGGTTAGCGCACAGCAGCCGGTGGGCTTCGCCGCCTTTACGCAAGCAGCCCCAGCCCCACGGGCCGACAGCCCACACAAACCGTTTCTGTTTCACGTTGTAATGCCCATACCAGGCCACACGCTCGGCCACTTCCATGGTGCGCAACCATGATCGGGTGTCGGCGCGGGTTCCACCCCAATTGCTAAACGTGCCTTTGGCCATGCCTAGGGCGCTGATGTAGCTGCGGGTGTTGTGGGCAAGGTTGTTGCCGGTTTCGCATTGGGCTAACGCCGCCCACATTTTCGCTGTGACAATGCCAGCAGGGTTGGTGGGTGCGTCTTTGGGGATTGGGGCCAGCGCCAGTATCAGCGCCGCCACCAGCGCGCCTATTGCGCCCCCTTGGCCGCGTGTTGCATGGCGTGGTAGCGCAGCACACCCAAGCGGGTGATTTTGCACACCATGACGTCCTCGCCAAGGCTCGAGCGGCCTGTACCGCACCTGTCGATTAGCTCGAGGGCGCGCAGTTCGCTGCACCGTTTCCACCAGCATGACCGCATAGACAGCCCAGCGTTCATGGCCGCCATTTCGTCTGTAAGGCCGTCTGCGGCGTTTTCGTGGGCGTAGGCGGCCAGTAGTCGCCCTAGTTGGCTTTGGGCGCGTACACGGGCGTGTGACGCCGCTAGGTGGCTTGTGTGTGGGTCTGATGCTCTTGCCGCTGGCGGTAGGGCGTCAAATAGGGTGGGCTGGCTCATGGGGCTGCCTTTCTGTTGTCGGGTGCTATCACCCTATACAGGTTTCAGCCGCCTGTGATGGCTTTTGTCCACCGTTCGGTCACGGCATCAGGGTGGTCAGCCGCATACGGGGTGATTTCGACATGAATTAGGCGCATGCCGACAGGCTCGATGGTGCGTTTGCGGTACACATCCCACGCCTGACGGTCACAACGCCAGCCCCTGCCGTAGCGGCCTGTGGCGTAGTCGGCAATGTATTCGAGGCCTAGCCAGTCGTTCTCAACCACAAAGTCAATCATGCTCATGGCTTGCGCGCGGCTGTTGGCTTCGCCGTCATACGTCAGGTCAAACGCGCGCCATGAACTGTGAACGCTGATATCGCCAGGTTTGCCACGCTTGTCGCGTAGCGCATAAATGCCAGCAAGCTGCAGGACGCCACCGGTGAAGTAGATCATGTTATTGGCAAACACGCGGGTGCCTTGGCGTTCGGGGCTGCGTGGTTGTGGGCAGTCTTTGGTGCCGGTGTAGGGCCTTTTCGCGCCCATTAGTTGCTGGGGCGCAGGATGCGTAGGTCTTCTGTGCCGGTGGCCACGATGGCGTACACGGTTTCGTTGGCTGGCACAAACAATTCTTGTGGCACCGCGTTTTTTTGGGTTGCGCAACCGTTGGCGCTGGTGACGTCTGCGCCGCCTAGGTACACGGTGCCGTTGCCGGTCACATGGAAGTACACACTGCGGTTGGACTCGTCGGCTGGCACAACGATTTGGGCGGTGGTGGTGACGGTGTAGCTGCTGCTGATCATGGTTGGCCTTTCGTGCCGATGATGGGGGTGACCTGGTCGCCGCGTTTGGCGGCTATTCCGTTGCCAACGGCGTAGCCGACAATCATGGTGAACACGGGCATGCCGGTTTGGTTGTCAATGGCTTCGATGGCCATGAGGCCGCTGATGAGCACCAGGGCGACCAGGGCGATTAGGGCTTTAGATGGGTTAGCGATGCTCATGGTTCACTATTTCCAATTTTGCTTGCGCTTCATCTTTATCTGCTTGTGCGTTTTCCTCATCGGTGTAAGGCCGTTCAGTGATTTCGCCGGTTATTGCGTCGTGCTCAAATTTTGTTCTCATGCTTGCCTATATCCGTACACTCTGTATGTTCCTGAAATAGTTCCGCCACCGTTGTTGTAAATGCTAAAACCATCATATGAAGTCGTGTTGTTCAAAACGCCGTTCATCCATAAAGAATACGGTACCGGATTTACTGAATACATTCCTTGACTAGTCCAAAATGTGCGCAACGCCAGATATGGTTGCATGATTTCCATAGTCATAGGATGAGCAGGGAAGTTGGCAGGGTCTTGGACGCTCATAAATGTTTGTTGTTGTGCGCCTGCGCTGCTTGGTATGCCAGTCGCTGCTGCATTTGTATAAGAAATGAGACCGGCATAATAGTAGATGGAACCATTAGCATCGACTCCCCCCACGCGATATCTAAGACTTAGTGGGCCTGCAAGAGAAGTTGCACTAATGTTTATCATTAGTTTGTAATTGTCGTATGTTGATGAAAAACAGTTATTGACTGACACCGATGCCGCAGCACTGAATGACGCGCCGGTTATGTACACCAAACCACCATTGTTTAAATAAGTGTTTGTGTCACTCGCGGTCAGGACTGACCCCGCTGAAAATTGCTTGACTGGCATGTTGTCTCCTAACCGAGTCCTAGTGTATTCGTGTCCAAAATGCCAAACGCGGTGCTATCCAAAATAAGGGCCGCATTGAGCGCCGGACTGAAAAAGAACGTATAACGGGCATCGTCAAGGTCTTGGCTAATGGCGTAGCCTTCGATAATCATGTTGTATGTCGTGCCGCGAAACGTCACGGTGCAGCTGGTGCCCACAAGGTTGTAGGCGTCAAGGTTGGCTGCTAGGTCAAATGACCCCACAATCGAGGCTTTGGTGCTGATGCGGAAAGGTCGGTACGACGTTTGGCTGACAATGGATAGCAGCACATCGGCTACCTGTTGAGCCTGTGACAACGTGTTCAGCACCGATTTGGTTTGATACACATTAAACGGCGCTGATCCACTGGTTGCGCTAGCCGTTGCGGCGTTGTTGTTGTAGGCAATTTGGGTTTCTGTGTAACTGTTGTCGTCGCTGGCTAAAAATTCTATCTGATCGTAAAAATAAGTATTGGTGCCTGACGATTGGCTGCCGGTGTCGGTGAAGTTGACATAGTTAAGGCTTTGCCGTTCAGCGTTTTGCGCCACGTTGGGAGTACCAGATAGGCCCCTGTCCCACATGTAGCCGACGCATGACACCATGGCGCTGTTTAAGGCGTCCAAGGCGTTGCCGGAAATGGTGCCGGTTTCGACCGTAAAATTGCCTGCTGACCCTGCTATTTGTGGTGCGGCTAATGCATTGTCAACTGCAAAGAACCAAGTGCCGTCTAGATAGCCGTTAAGGGTGACGCCTGCCGTAATTGACACATTTGTGTAGAACGCACGCCCGCCGACATACATGCCGCGGCTAGCTGCTGTGATGGTTATGCGGTCAGATGGTGCGGCGCCGGTGGCGCTGGTGTATTTAATACCGTAATCGCGGGCAACGTCAGTGATGACCCCTGAATAGCAACCGGACGCGCCGTTAATGCGCAAATAGTCCCCAATGGGCGGAATGGTTGGGCCGCTGTTTGGCGGCGCTAATAACTCAATGGTGGCAACGTCTGGCGTCCATCGGTCTGTGATTTGTTGACGACCAATGCGCACATTGGCAGCGACAACGTAAGACGTCAGGGCTGTCCAAGATGCGGCATCGGCGCTGACCTCAACCGTGAATTGGCCGGTGTAGGTCATGGCGCTGTGGTGCGGATAGGAATGTTGCCGTAACGGTTCATGTACCGGCGCAACGCCTGCACAACCGCCTCAGGGTCGCCACCGTTCACGTTAATAGTGACATTACCCATGCCGCCCATGCGATCAAGCGGCACAACAGCCTCCGGCCCTGCTTCGCCAATGAGCGCCATGGTGGGGCCAGTGACAATGCCACCGTCAGCCAGGGCGGGTATCCCAGACGACATGGCAAACTCGACGTCAACATTGAAGTTGTTTTGCAGGCGTTTAATTTGTTTGGCGTTTAGACCTTTGCTTGACAGCTTAATCCGGTATTTGTCCACAATGCTTTTGATGCCGTCCACCAGAGCTTGACCCTGTGTAATGCCCGCTTGCTTAAACGCGCCAGCAGCGTTCGCGCCTGCAAGGTTGGCCACAGTTTGCAGCTGTTGCGTCAACGTGTTGACCTTTAACACACCGTCAGCGGTGTTTAGAATTTCGTTAGCGATGCGGCTGCCAACCGTTGACCCTGCTGAAATCACCTGTTGTAGCGCTTGCTCGTTAAGGCCTGCAGCTATCAGGCGGTTAACCAAAACACCAAAATCGGTTACCTGTTTTGTTTGGCTTTCTAGCCCTGTAAGGAAACTTGTGCCGGTTTCTTTGCCTGCGTCAGAAATGGCGCCATAGTTAATGTTGCCCTCGATGTTTTTGGATACCGTGTCAGCGTACTCTTTGAATTCTTTGCGGGCTTCCTTCAGGCGTTCGTTGGCGTCGTCAAGCGCTTCGGTGAAGCTTGTTTTGAGGGTTTTTGCTAGCTCTTTGGTTTTTTCTTTGACGTTGTTTGTTGTTGTGTCAACTTCGGAAAGGGTGGCAGCGTAATCGTCATAAAACTTTGTAAATTCTGCAAGGTTACGGCTAGGCACAGGGCCTTGGTATTCATTCAATTGTTGTTGGTTTAACGCTGCAAAACCTGCGGCCCCTGCGTATTTCATGGCGCTGGCGCTGGCTTTGTCCATTGCGCCTTTTATCTTTAGAAACGCGCCAACACCAATTAGGGCCGTGGCAATGCCGACGCCTGTGGCAACTTGGACAGCCGTAAACGATGTGCCTAGGGCAAAGTTAATGCCCGTGGTAACAGCTGCAATGGTGCGCCACGCTTTCAATGCACCATTAGCAACTAAAATTGCGGTACTAAAAATGGCGATAGCTGCTGCTAACGCACCAAATAGCGGCGTGTTATCTTCAACTACTTGGGCGATGCCGTTCAAATACGTGGTCAATGTTTCAGCAATTGGCAACAAGGCTTGACCAAATGCTGCGACTAAATCATCTGCACGTGCTTTAAGAATTTTTAACTGGCCAGCCAAACCGTCTGAGGTACGCGCAAAGTCGCCCTGTTGGTCAGACGTTTGTTTCATAATTGCTCTGGCCGTTGCTAACGCTTTTGTTTGCGGGTCTAGCGCCTTTTTGGTAGTTGAAATGAGACCCATTTCCAAAGCTTGTTGTTTGATTGCTGCGTCGTTGATTAGGACGCCATAGCGCCTGATCGGTTCGCTTTCTCCACGCATAGCGGCGCCAATGGCGAGCACGGCATCTTCAGGGTTTGTGTTGTTAAATGACGCTAAATCCGTGGCCAATGTTGTGAAATCAATTGCAAATTTGCTTAGGTCTTCGCCTGCTAAGCCTGCAGCTTTGCCAAAAATGCCAAAAGTAGCCGTAGCATCTAGGGCCGCTTTTTCGCTTTGCCCAATGTTTTTCGATGCGTCGCGTGCAAATTTGCGAATGTCATCATTAGCGTTGCCAAAGATTTGCCCGACCTTTGAAGTTGTTTCTTGCAGGTCTGACGCTTTTTTAACAGCTAAACCGGCACCGGCAGCAAGGCCAGCTAAAGCCGCTGTTGCTGGCCCTGCGGCTTTTAGCAAAGCCAGTTGTGCGCGCTCGCCGGTTGTCTCAAGGCGTTTAAATTGCGCAATGGCGTTGTCAATTCCACGAGCATTAAAATCGGAAATAATTGGGATTGAGATAGCCATTAGAGCAAATACCTCGTCACTTGTGTGGCAACCGCTTCAACGGTTTGTGTCATTTCCCTCACAACGGCTTCGCTGTTGCGTTCGTATGCTGGCCACAATGCACGTTGTGCGCGTCCGTAGCGGGCTTCAAGATTGTTGATCAACGCGCGGCCCTTGGGGTTGTCTGCTCTTTTGCCAGCCAGCTCGTAAATTGAGGCAGCGGCGTTTGTTTGTTGGATTTTGATTGTGGCAACAGCTTTGCGCTTGGTGTCAATTTTGACGCTGACGCCTTTGCGCACTTCTGTGGTTGACCATGGGAACAATTGACGGCCACGTTGTGACCATGCGCGTGACATGCCAGATAACGGCATGACGGGGTAGTCGCCTTTTGCAGCATCAACAACGGGCGCGGCAATGGCTTTAACATCGCGGTTAAATTGTTTGCGTAGCTCGGGGTCAATACGACGCAACGCAATAATGGCCTCACGGACACCATGCACTTGGGTCGTAGTTGTGACCGTCATTTCAGCCGCTTTCTTTGGTCGTCTAACACTTTGGCGACCGTCGCTAGGTCGTCTGTGTCGAATTCTACGTCAGGCGGCCACCATCCTGTAGCAACTAACAGCTCTGCTAGTTGTCGTCGGAAGGTGCCAGGTCGAAAGGGGTTTGTTGTTCCTCGCTGACCACTTCGACGGTGTTGACGCGCTTAATGAAATCATCAAACGCGGCTGGCACCACGATGTTGTGAAGTTTGCATGCCTCAAAACCGAGGTATAGCAAATCTTCCACGCCAATGCCTTGGGCTAAATCGCTGGCTTTGCGGCGATACTTGCGTTCCCATTGGGTTACGACCCAAAGGTTGGTGGTCACTTGGTGGTGGCCGTGTTCGCCCATGTCGAGCGAAAGTGTCAATTTCATGCCGGGACTTCCTTTGTGGCTGTTGATTATCAGGTGATGTCAGCGGTGTAAGTACCGCCGACAAACGTAACGTCAATGGTGGACAATTCGCCCATCGTTGCGTTAATGACTGGCAATTCGGTCAGCAGCGCGCCGGTCAAGGTAAAACCTGGGTTGGTTGCTGAGTCTGCGCCAACTGCTGGCTTAACGATAACAGTTGTAACGCCACCGACAAGGTTGCTTAAGGTTGCGTAGCTCTCTGTTGAGGCGTAGCTCATGTAAAGCGACAAGGTAACTTCATGGTTGCCAAGGCCGCTGACGTACTTACGCGATGAGTCACCAAATGCGGTTGACTCAAGCTGATCGTAACGCTGCGTAAATGTTGCGGCAGTGCATTGGTCGGACAGATCGACGCTGTTGACCGTGACGACTGGATTGGAAAGGTATGTGCTGGTGGCCATGGGGCTACTCCTTTTCGCTTGTGGCTACTTTAGCCTTTTTTGGTTTGGGTGCGTCGGGTGTTTCGTCGGTTGGTTCTTCGCTAGCACGCTCAATAAAACCGGCTTCTAGCAATGCGTGAACATTGACTAGCACTTCTGGTTCCCATAATGCGCCAGGGGTGCCGATGCGGGGGCTGATAATGCGGTATTTCATGCTGTTTGCGCCTGTAGTGAAATGAGTAGGTCATAACTAGGATAGTCCTGCCCGCCGATACTAGTGACGGATGGTTGCCCAGATTTGACGGCAACATTTTTGGCTAGGACGGATGCCGCTATTTGCAGTATGTCGCGCAAGGCGTCAAGGTTGCCTGGGCCGCTGCCAATGATTTTGACGGGGAAATCCATGCGCACAATGTTGTAGTTCCATGCCTCAAATGATGGCGCGTCAATGAACACGCAGCTTGTGGTGATGTGGCGGGGGTCTGTGGCGACGGGCAGGCCGCTGATGGTTGCCAACGTGGTGCGTAGGTCGTCGATGGCTTCGTTAAATAGGTCGGTGTACGGCAACGGCATGTCAGGCCACTTGTGGGCGGTTAATGCCTAGCAGCTGCATGACCATGGGGGTTACGCCGGTGCTAGGCGGGGCGCCCATCCCGTCAAACGACGCCAGAGTGGTGAAGCTGCCTTGCTGACGGAAGTACGCGGCACCGATCATAATGGTGCCTAACGTGACGTCACCACCAGGGCTGGTTGTCAGGCTGTCTTGCAGGTAACCGGCCTCTACACGGCGACGGTAGGCAAAGGCGTTGGCTGCAGCTGCGCATTGGGTAAGCAACGTGGCGGCACCGGCGCTGGTCAACGGGATTTGCAGGTAATCGCTGATGTTGGTGCCGGTAATCCATGTGCAAGTTTGTGTCCATGTCAACGTGCCTAGGGTGGTTAGCACTGACCAGTCAAGGTCGGCGCCTGCGTCGTAGAACAGCACCTGGTTGGCGCGTGGTTGCGATGTGTCAAACAGCCATTCGCCTGTGTCTGCGTTGGTGCCTTCATAGGCGTATTGCGGGCACGCCAACACGGTGAATGTGCCGTCAAGCCCCTCACCAAGCCCAGCCAGTGTTATTGACTGGCCAGGCTCGATGGGTGTGTCTGTGAGGGTGCTGACACAGCCGTAATCGTCTAGGCGTTGTGTGGCGATGACGCTGTAAACGGCCACAGCCGCCGCCTTTCAGTTTGGGTCAGGCTTGGACAATCTTGCGGATCATGCCGCCGATTGCCGCAAAGGTTGACACATAGCCGTGGTACGAGAACGTGCGGCCAAGTGTTGATGGGATTTCCACCGACATAAGGCCCTTGATTTGCTCGTAAAACTCGTATGCGTCGCCTTGGCCTGTGCCAACTCGGGTGATAATCATCGTCTTAGCAGCAAAGTTACTGTCCACAACCAGCTCAAGGCCGAGCGGGTTGCCGTTCCATGACGTTGCGTTCTGTGAACCCAAACGGTTTTGGCCGGTAAGGCCTGCACCAATGAACGGGAACAGCGGTGCGTTGGTTGAGTCCACAACCTGACCGAGCTGCGCCCAAACGTCAGGGCTGACGAACATGTGCGTGGGGAACCAGTTGCGGCCATTGCTGATGTCAGCGGCTGCGTCATAGATTGACTTCACCAAATCGGCTGCGGTCAAGTCCCAAGTGCCTGATGCGTTTGCGGCGGTCAACAGGTTGTCAGCTGCAATGTTGTCAGTGGCGAGCATGTATTCGCCCATGAGGTCATTGAGGATGAGGTTCATCGCTGCGGGGCTAGTGAAGTCAATGTCCTGCACGGACAAAGTGACCTGACCTGCAACGGTGGTTTTGCTGACGCTGTTTGACGCAATCACCATTGTGGTCGCTGACACTGCTGCCAGTTCGTTTGCCTGTGATGCCGCGCTGGTGTGCGTGGTAATCGTTGGGCGAATGAACGTCTTCTGTGCGCCGCCGTCTGGGTAAGCGCGAGCGCCCACAGCCTGCACAACCGGACGGATGAAGTTGATGTCTTGAACCAACGGGCCGAGCACCGGAACCGGCAAAAGGCCAGGCGTGTCGGTTGTGATGACGTCACCGGCAGCGGCCTCGATGGTGCTGCGTGATGCCTTTACCGCGTCGTGGTAGGCGGCGTTGATTTTTGCAAACGTGTCGCCACCAATGTGCATGGCCGCAAGGTATTCGCCTGCGGATGGCATGCGGAATTCACGCTTGGGCTGTGCCGGAATTGGTGCGGTTGGGATAGCGGCCTCGACGGCTGCTTCGACTGGTGATGCTTCCACTTCTGCTTCCTTCTGTGGGGTTGTTTTAGTTGTGTCGGGAAGCTTTGCGGCCGCAGCCACATCGGTGATAGTAGCACCGCTGAACGCCGGAATGGGAACTAATGACAATTCCATCCAATCAGCTGCGCGCACGACCATGACGTCGCCGTCCATGTCGTATTCGGTGGGGTTGACGCCAACGCTTACCGCGTCAATCACGCCGTCTTTGGCTAGCTCGAGCGCGTCGTTGCCTGCGGCGGTGTTGCTGATTTTGGCTTGGAACAGCATGCCTTGATCGGTTTCGACGCGGCTGGTGACCAGGCCAACGGGTTGGCTGGCGTCGTGGTACATAAACAGCTTGGGTGCTTTGCCTTCGACGGGTAGCGAGCCTGGCATGAAGCGCACTTGGGTGCCGTCTGACACGGTGGCGGTTTCGCCGTATGGCACCGCGATGCCGCTGATGGTGCGGGATGGTTTGCCTTCGGCTGCTGCCTCAAGCGTGACATTGTTGCCTGAGAAGCTGATGATGGTGACGGGCGCGGCGAGCTGCACCACGGGGGCTGGTTTGGCCATGTCTTCTTCAATGGTTTCTTCGATTTGGTCAAGGTCGCCGCCTGGCTCAATGCCTTCTTCTTCGCTCATGGCAACCATTTGGTCAATGGCTGCCTGGCGCGTCAGGTGGCAGCCATGCAATTCGGTTTGGTCTTCGTACACGCTGACAACGGCGTAGCCTGCGCATTCTTGTGACTCTCGCGTGATGTAGTACGGCATTATGCCCTCGTTTCTTGTGTGTCTTCTTGCACCATGACGTCGGTGCGGTTCATGTTGGCGTCATCTATTTCGCCTAAGTATTCGTCGGTGTCGAATTCGACGTATGTGCCATTAGGCAGAAAAGCGTTAGCCGAGAGGGTGCTGGTGATGCACTCGGCGTAAGTTTTGGTGCCGTATAGCCACAGATCCCAACGCGACTCGCGGCTGTTGGTGTAAGCGTATGACCCTGTGGGAACGCCCAACAGGTACGGTGGGATGTTGCAAATTTGTGCCATTTGCAGGGCGCTAAATTGCGCCGACTCAATTAGCAGCATTTTGTCAGGCGTTGCCGTTGTCGCTTCATAGCTTAGAAATTCGTTTAGGGCTGCCGTTTGGTTTGATGATCGAGCAGCGTTAAACGCGGCAGCCAGGTCAGCCAACTCGGTGGCGCTTAACGGTTCGCCGCCGGTTTGCTTCAAGATGCCCGATGGGATTGCGGTGTTGGCGTTGCGGTAGCGCGCGTCTTCGATTTTGAGCGCGGTGGCTATGGCTTGCTCGCTTGAGTAAATGACGCCTTGCAGCGGGCTGATGAATTGCACCAGCAAGTCGGGGTCAATGGCACCACCTTGGAAATACACAGCGTTTGACGGTGCGTACCACACGGGGCCGGATTGGTCTTCTGTGGTGATTGACCCTGCTGGTAGGCGTGTAAATGATGCGGGGTAGCCGTCTTGTGTGCGGCTCGTGATGTACCAAAACGCGCGACCAAAAAAGAACAGGTCGTCAAATGTCCATGCCATCAGGGTTTCGTATGGGATGGCGGGGTCAGGTCGGCGCAACCACGAACGCGGCGCCAAGTCTTCGTACATTGTTTCGCGGTCTGTTTCGTTCCAACGCTCGCGGTACATTTTCAGCGGCATTGCACTGATAACGCTGGCGTGCAGGTCACGCGCTCGAGAAATGGCAGGCACTTGCATGGCGCGGTTGCGTGCTTCGCCTTCGACGTAGGTGTAATACTGCCCAACCAAATTCGGGCCAGCCATTTGTGGTTGGTACAAATTGGTGCCACCAACAGCTGCGGCTTTTTGCACAGCACCGACAGGGCTAATCTGTGCTTTGTTTTCGCGTCGTGTGAAGATGCCCATGTTGTCCTCGATCTGTGGCGCGCCGCCCGTCGTCCCGACAACAGCCAGACGACGCGCCTACTAAACCAGCCTAGGTCATCGGACGATGGCCATGCTTGGGCGTTGCTTAGAAACCGGCTTGCTAACCAGGCTGATTGCCCACACAGCGCACCGCGCAATTTCGATGGGGCCTGGTGATTTTTGTGATGACAGCACAGCGCCTTGAGCGGTTTTGACTAGCACCGCGCGCGTGATGTGTTCGGCCAGTAGGCGGTGGCCGGTGTGGATGACGCGATCTTCCTGCACCATGCCGCGCACCAGCGCCGTGTAGCGCAACAGCTCGCCGTACCCCACCGTGGTGAAACGCCGGTTCAGCTCAATAGGTAAATGCAGCTCGAGCGTTGGGGTGATTGCCAGCGTGACCGTTTTGTCAGCCATGACGCGGGCTATTTGCGACCACATGTCGTCTTCGGTGTCAGTCACAAACTCAACGTCAACCATGACGCGACCATCCACCGCGACGGCGCGCACGCCCACATAGCGGGCGTCGTCAATGCTGCTGTCAACAGCCAAGATGCCGCCTGTGGGCATGTCTATGTTGGTGCGGTGCTTTTCCCATTCGCCTGCGTCAAGCCACGCACCGCGAGCGGTAATCCACTGGTTTAAGTGCGCCCTGGCAAATGACTCATTTCCCATGGCCGCGCGTAAGGCTTTGGTTGTGATGGTGTAGCCAAGACTCGGGTTGGGGTAGCCCCAATACTGCTCGTCGCCTGCTGGCACGCCAGGCGGTAGCGACCATTCGGCAAAATACAGGTCGGACACGTCGCCGCGCTCAATTTCGGCTAGGGCGCGTTCGCGCATGTGAATCATGGCGTCACTTGTCGCGTCGCCAGCCGTTGACCAGCAGCTCATCAGCGGGTTGGGTTTAGCAATCATGGATGGCCGCAACGCCTCGTCAAGTACCGCCGCCGGAATGTTCCACAGCTCGTCAACCACAATGAGGTCGTAGCTGCCACCATGCAGGCGTGTCGTCGCTGCACGCACATCCCACCTCGAGCCGTTGCGCATAGTCACAGATTTGCGGCCAATGGCCTGCAGTTGTTTCGCACCAAACTTGTCACACAGAATATGAGCCAGCGCCCCGTGGATGGCTTCGGCTCGATCAAGTTGGTTAGCCGTTGACAACACCGTTATAGGTCGCCCTATCTGCTCGGCCCATTCAGTCAATGCCCACCCAATAAGCGCCTGCAACGCAACGCTTTTGCCGTTCTGTCTAGCCGTCGAAACAAGACTTTCACGAAACACCAAATTGCCGTCATCGTCACAAGCAAGTTGCCCAGACAACGCAGCAACCTGCCACGGAAACAGCTCAACACCCATAACATCACGCGACCATGCAGCCACCTGAGGGCCTAGGGATTTTCCCCCCACCACAGCCGTAGCTAGTCGAGGATGCTCGCGGCCCATAGGTGCCGGTTCGGGCTGGTCAGGGCTGATCGCAGCCGGTTCGGGCTGGTTCGCAAAAGATTGAGAAACAAG
>Ga0315909_10005277_pt1 | contig 14912 bp, 14 predicted proteins | sample LakEriMetagenome_11_FD_203527 | JGI IMG/M metagenome (GOLD analysis project Ga0315909, IMG submission 203527) | Freshwater fungal communities from buoy surface, Lake Erie, Ohio, United States - Buoy 2 MA125 | ecosystem: Environmental > Aquatic > Freshwater > Lake | place: USA: Lake Erie, Ohio...
GGTAACCCGATTCCCATGTATATAAACGGTGAAACTCTAAAAGAAACATTCGGTATTAGTAAAAACGCAACTTCGGAACAAGCAGCACAAGAATTAAAAACTAGATTTATTATTGATGCCGAATCCGACAAACGGGTAGGTATGATACGATTACGTATTACCAATAAAACCCCACCACCAAACTATTATTATCCTGCTATTGCTACGTTGGCACTTCGTGCACGTGGATTAGGAACTGCTGCGGCGTTCGAATTGTATCAACACGAATCGTGGACATATACATTAGCAAGTAAGAGTCCCAATCCCGAAGAGTGGACACCACAACAACGTAAAAAGCATGCTGAAAGTACTATTAAGTTTTTAGAGCTACAACTTAACAACCCTACTGTTAGTAAGGAAGAAAAAGCACAAATGAAAAAAGATATAGAGTTTTACTCAAAATTAAAGTAACATGGAAATTAAAAAGGTTATTTGTATTGGCACATCGTTTACAGAGGGTGACGGCCTTAATCCACAGAAAGATGTACATTCTGCAGTACAATGGTATTTTGAAAATAAAAATATAAGAGTAAATATGGCTGATTATTCTTGGCCTAATATACTTCAAAAGCTGATTGGGATACCCGTAACTAATTTAGGAAAATCTGGTTCAAGCATAGAATACTTAATGCGAAATGTAGAAGAGATATTAGAACAAGAAGATTGTACTAATACTTTATTTATATTGGAATACTCCAGTTGGGGAAGAAGTGAACTTTGGTCATCCCGTTTTAATCAATGGTTGGTAGCAAATTGGGGGCCTAGAGATGGTCAAGACCCCAAAAATGATGGATACGCAGTTATGATGACTACTGGTTATAACTTTGGAACTCAATTAGAACAAAGTGAATTTAAAATTTACGAAGCTTTTTTAGATAACTTTTTTAATGAGCACGAATATCTTGTTCAACGAGATAGACATTTTTTAAATTTATTATATAAGTTAGAAAGTAAAAATATAAATTATAAAACATTAATGTTAGAAACTCCATATTCACTTGAATTAGTATCTCATCCTTTTTTACACGAAAACAAATTAATAGATGAAGATTTGTGGGGCTTTGTAAAAAATAATAACTTATCCATAACACACGAAACAAATGGTGAAGTTCAAAACGACCATCCATCTGTAAGTGGGCACGAATATTTAGCAAATCTATTTTATAACAAGTTAAAAGACAAATATATTTGGAGTCTATGATGGAAATTAAAAAAGAAATATTCAAACGGCTCCCACCCGGCGACCGATGGGTTGCAGTTGACAATCCAGATGGACAAGTGTATACTCCATTAACAGAAGCGTTGGAACATTACTTCCAAGCACACGGAACCCGTCAATACTATATTGATGCGGTCGCTGGTATTATTTATAAAGTGGAAACGGCACCAGAACCAAAGCCCGTAATCAAACAATTCTCCATTTACGGAGACTACTAATAGAGGTTTTATGAACGTTAAATTGGTTTCATTTACAGTACCCTGCACAGATGACTTACCACTTGATTCCGATGTATTGGATTTAATCGCATATTGTGCAAGAGTCAGTAATCCTAGTAATCAAACAAATACCGACACATCAGATAAGTTAATTAAGTATCTGGTGAAGCATAAGCATTGGTCCCCGTTTGAGATGGCGAATGCTACGTTGGAGATTGAAACGACCCGTGATATCGCACGTCAGATTCTTCGTCACCGTTCGTTTACCTTCCAAGAATTCAGTCAACGATATGCTGACCCGACGAAGGACTTGTCGTTCGAGACACGCGAAGCACGACTTCAAGACCAGAAGAATCGCCAGAACAGCATTGAAGTTAATGACGAAAACCTACAAACAGCCTGGAATGTTCAACAACAAGTTGTAATTGACCAAGCCAAACGTGCATATGAGTGGGCTATTCATAATGGCATCGCCAAGGAAGTCGCTCGGGCAGTTCTCCCAGAAGGACTCACTATGTCTCGGATGTATGTGAACGGAACAATTCGGAGTTGGTTGCATTATATCGACATTCGCTCGGATGTCGCTACCCAAAAGGAACATCGGGAGATTGCAATGGCGTGTGCTAAGGCAATCGCTGAAATATTCCCAATGATTACGGAGTTCACCCATGCCGAAGAAACTCGGAGCGAATAACAACTCACGGTTTATTCCAATATCGAAAGCAGATATTGAACACGCCCAATCCAATACCAAAAGTAATGCGGAAGCTGCACGATTCCTTGGGGTTGGATACGAACGATATAAAAGATACGCCAAAATCTACAATCTCTTTGACCGACACACTAATCAAAAGGGAATAGGAACAGCAAAGGGATATGCAGCAAAGGCAAGTACGATTCCATTAAAGGATGTCTTTGAGAATAAACACCCAGGCTATAATCTGATTCGATTAAAGCATCGGATGATTGCACGAAATCTGATACGAGAGGAATGTGACCTGTGTGGGTTCAATGAGAAGCGGGTTACTGATAGTAAGACACCGCTTATCCTCACCTTCCGTAATGGGACAAAAGATTTTAGTCAGGAGAATCTTCAATTATTATGTTATAATTGTTTATTCTTGACTACCGGCGCTCCTACTGTCGCCAATAAAGGATATATCGTTAAATCGTTTGAGGAACCCGATAAGATACCTAAACGGTGGGATATAGACCCAAGACCCGCTGACGTACTAGATGTTGGGGAAACCGAACCTGACAATACAAACGACGAGTTTTTGAGTATGCAGGAAGAAATCCTAAAAGAATTGGGTAGAGGTTAATTATGAAAGACTTAGTAACCATTGTTATCCCATGTAAAAATGAAGAAAAATATATTGTACCTTTATTGGAAGATTTGTCTCAACAGTACGGTATTAGAGATGTCCGCATCATTATCGCAGATGCCGATAGTACCGATTCTACTGTCCCTCTTATAAACACATATAAGGATGAACTTAACATTGAGGTCATTAAGGGTGGACCAGTATCCGTGGGACGGAACAATGGTGCGGTACTAGCCACGACCCCATATATTTTGTTCTTGGATGCAGATGTACGACTTTTTGACCAATTAACAATCTTTGATGCAGTACATATGATGGATTTCCACCAGTTGGATTTGATGACTGCAAACATCAAGAACTATGGAAAGGATTTGCGAGCATCGTTCTTCTTTGGTGCATTTAACATCATCAATCAAATCATGACCAAGAAAACACCATTTGCTATTGGTGCATTCTTCTTGACTCGTAGATATGAATTTGAGATGTTAGGTGGATTCCCAAACAAGTATGAAACATCAGAAGATTATATTTTGAGTAAGAAGTATGACCCAAAAAAGTTTGCTATCATCCACCATCACTTCGGTCAAGATGAACGTAGATTTAAGAAATTAGGATACACAGGAATGTTGTGGTATATGATTGTGAATTTCTTTAACAGAAACAATCTGAAACATTTCGAGAAAGCCAAAGTAAACTACTGGAATTAGTATGAAATATATTTTGAACAAATATAAGGCGGAAATAATTGTTGGAGTAATTGTTTTTTCGTGGTTACTTTTTAGAGATATTTTATGAAACACCACAAAGCAATTATCATTTCCGATGTTCATTTGGGAACCGAAGCGAGTAAAGCAGCAGAACTCCTCGAATTCCTCAACGAAAACCATACCGATATTCTTATCATCAATGGAGACTTCGTTGATGGGTGGGCACTCGCAAAGGGATATAAGTGGAGAGCAAAACACACAAAGGTCATTTCAAAGATACTGGACATTTCTAGAAAGATACCTGTGGTGTGGATTCGTGGGAATCACGATGAGTTCTTACACGAATTCATGCATATGCATTTAGGAAAACTCCAAGTCGAAGAAAATTACATCCTTGATTTAGGTGAAGCAAAGCGTTACTTTATATTCCACGGAGATGTTCTTGATGTGTTCGTCGCAAAGTGGAAATGGATTGCGAAGATTGGTGCAAGCGGATATGAACTGGCTCTTCATATTAATACCCTATATAACAAGTGGAGAAAGTGGAGAGGACTTCCATACTATTCTATTTCTAAAGATATTAAGAATGGGGTAAAGGCGGCAGTCAACTATATCACCGACTTTGAAGTAAGTGCCACCAAACTCGCCCGTCAGAATAACTGTACGGGAGTTATCTGTGGTCACATTCATAAACCTGAGAATAGACAAATTGCTGGAATCCACTATGTTAATTCTGGGGATTGGGTTGAGAATTTAACCGCAGTTATCATTGACCACGATAATAACATTATAATAAAAGACTTTCACAAATAATATTTTATAATAAATACCCAAATTAAATACGGTGTTGACAATAGGCCTTCATACGAGTATACTTCATAGTATAACTCTTATGGAGGTTTCTAGTATGGCTAGGCTCAAGTCTAGTACGAAGGTCCAGATGGAGTGTTTCTTTTGCGGTTCGTCCGTGTCCGCAGATTCCAATACACGGGCAGTTCTTTGTTCACGGTGCACTGCCCGACTCGCGGGTACGCCGACAGAGATTAACAAATTTCCCAAAAGGGAGGTTAGTATGACTGACATGGTTGCTAAGCAGACCCAGACCCCGAAGGCCCCGAAGGCTCAGAAGGTTACCAAGCCGACCGCTGGTTTCGGCCGTGGGTGGCATCTTCGGAAGGAGTTTACCGCTCCGAATGGTGAGCGCTATAGCTTCGGTAAGCTCATCACTGTTGAGACTAAGTAATTAGTACTTGACATTTTCCAAAACTCCGTTATATTTATGGTACCCACCATCTATATAGCGGAGTTTTTGGTATGGAATTCGTTGAGGAGCTAACCACCGAGCTACCTCTTTCAGAATTTCGGTCTACGGTTCACAAAGTCTTTTTAGGAAACTGGAACATCCAGATGTACTATGAAGCAATGGGTCTTGATTGGGATGAAGAAGAAGTAGTGGCGGAAACAGAAAACGACAACCTGAATTAAGGTTGTCGTTTTTCTTTATAGTATCTTCTCTAGTTCTTTTATTACCATATCAGAAGTAATTTCCCTCGAACATTCAAACTGTTGTAGCGTTCCTTTGTGGTCTGGACACCAGTTCCAATCTCCTGCATCAAACTTGTGTCTATTCCAACATCCAGAACATTTTCCTTTTGGTGCAGATATTCTGATACAATCCTGCATTTCATTATAAGATTCTGTAAATCCGCTTATCATTACGGTTGGTGTTCCTGTTGCCCAACTCAACCAACTTAGTCCACTACTAATACCGATAAATGCCTTTGAACGTTTCAGTTCTTCTATTACTTTATCTATGGATGATTTAGGGAATTGTTCTACCCCAATAGGATTTCGGTTACCCATATACCCATCTTCTTCCTGAGACAGTAACTTTACGGTATATCCTCGTTCCTTTAACCAATCTACAACTTGTTGCCATCCAAATGGATTATTCCAATACTTGGACTGTGCGGTAGAGTGTGTGGCAATGGTTACGAGTTTGGATTCGGTGTTGTCTACTGTTGGTTGTTTTATTTTCGGTCGTACTTCTTTATGAGATAACCCCAATATATCCGATGCAATTTGTTGTAATGAAACAGTTATTGGATTTATTGGATGTTTATTGGTGTCAAATTGATTGCCTGTATAGAATAGACCAATTACATACATCGCTATTAAATTATGTACTGTGTCTCCTGGTTTGGTAAATTCAATCTCTGGGTATTCAGATATAAACATATCATTCCAGAAAGTAGAGCATATCACCTTACAGCTGTGTTTCTTTCTGAATTCCTCTACATATGGAATCCACGCTAAGGTATCTCCTAATGATTTAGAATCTAATGCAATATAAACTCGTTTATCTTGTAAGTCCAAATCGTAGGTTGTTGTATGTCCCGTACTCTTGTCGGTCATCTCTACCTTCCAGTCTACATAATACTTTATACTTGGTTTTGCCCAACAATTACGACCGATTTCAGTTTCAAATACTATTGTGTTTGTTGTCTTATCAATAAACTTGACTGAGTATTTTGTGTCTGTACCACCTAGTACTTCAGCAAACATTCCTTCGATACAGTTGAAATTGAATTTCTTGACAGTTGGTTTCTTTAGTATAGGTGTTTTCGCATAATGACTTAATAATTGTTTTTTCATATCACATTCTTGGGTTAAATAAATAGATACCAGTTCTTTAGTCCTGTTATACCAATCTAATTGTTCTGCTTGTTTACGGGCAGATGTACTGTATTCTTCATAATTTTCTATTATATCTCGTATTCCTTGAACCACTGAATGTGTTTCAAGTTCTATTAATTTCATTCCGTCTAACTTATTGTTCGGTTCCATCGTTCCTACTACTGGTAGTCCGCACGATAGTGCTTCCACCAACGTTAGATTAGGATGACCCGCTTCCAATTGAGATGGATGTAGAAATATAGTATGGTCACGATATACTTTCAAGAGTTCTTCTTCTGATAAGTCATACAATATGGTTAACTTATCATATGTCGGTGGATTCTTTTCAAAGTAATTTTTATTATTTGACGGACCCGCAATAGTAATTGGTAATCCCAAACGTTGTGCCGCTTCTATTGCAAGACCGAATCCCTTTCTATCTGTAGATTGGTCGTATACATATCCGTTGTTTGCAACACATAATAGTTTATGAATAGGTTTTTCATCCAACCCCACAAAGTATGTAGTATCTACCCCGTGAGAAAAATACTCTGGAATCCCTTCGAAATACTCCACAAGGTATTTGGCAGGGACGAATGCTTTTACTGCATTCTTTATCGCTTGAAGATTCTCTTTATATAAAGGTGATTCCGGTCCATACAAATATGCATGATGGTCATGGAATGTAAAGTAATATGGAATTCCACGTTCGTGTGCAATATTCGCTAGGTTGGCTACGTGAATATGAACAATACCAGAATCTTTACTTACTTCGTCTAAATATTTGATTTGAGAATCATAACCTAAACGTAACAAGTTATTGTGAACTTCCCAGATAATCTTTTCTACCGCTCCCCACCCATTCGGTGGAATCGGGATTATGCCTGGAGTTACATTTACAATAGTTTTATTCATCATTTAATAGATAATTTAATGTTTCTCTGGTAGGTGCTTCATCTTTGAATCCATGGTATAATAATACCTTACTAGAATCATGTATGTATTCCCAATCACTTCCCATTTCATCAACATTTTTTCCTAAACGTTTGTCTGAAACGGTAGATTCTTCTACCATCTTTACTGTATTTATGTCGTGCGTGTTTACGAATACAAATCCTAAACTTTCGGTACCACCACGTTTCCAAATACATACATTAAAAGAAGTTTCGTCGTGAAATGGGTAATACCACTTACGTCTTTGTATTAGATATTCGTTTTTACACATAGATGTGTATTCTTCAAAAAATTCCTCACATTGTCTATTAAACACATAAAAGCAGGACCATTGGTACCGAACAGTCTTATCTTTTACATTAAAGTAGTTCATCAATAAATCTTCATTGTATATTTGAAAATTACTACCATCGGCATCACGTGACCAAATATACGGTTGTTCGTGTGGTCCATGCACACCCAATGGATAGTTGTGAGTATGTACTAACTTATGGAAATCCATTCTTCGAGAGAACAGTATATCCGTGTCAGTGAAGATGAAATCGTGTTCATCAGGAAACATGCGTATCACATCCAGTGAAAGTTCCGCTTTATAATAATGGAACGTAGGATACTTTCGTTCTGGAATAGGAACTTTTATTAAGTTCTTTATTTCAAATGAACTGATAAACCCGATTGTAAAATATACAACCTTTATGTCATCGGTCAAATGGGGTTCCATCGACTTGATACACGAAATTGCTTGATGTTCACATACTTTATTTGTATATAAAAATATTACCATTTTACTTTACCTTTGTAGCAAAGATACATTCACTGGTTCCCGCTACATCCGATTGGTTTTGTTTAAACTCTTCTACTTTGTATCCCATCAATCGTATCTTATTAAGTACTGTGGTATACTTTTGTTTGTAATCCTTTTCAAAGAAATGACATTCTAGGAATATATTATTTACATTGTTAAACAGTTTTGGGTCTGCCTGCATTATAACATCGTACTCTGCTCCCTCAATGTCAATCTTCAGTAAGTCTATCTCACCGTATTCATCTATTAATTGTTGCAAAGTTACAGTCTGTACAATTTCTGTCACGTTTCCCTTTACACCCGCCATATGAGATTCTAATCTGTCAGGAGACAATGTACTACTAATTACTGGATTGTCTGGTGAATGGTAGAAAGTAATCGGTTCTGGTGATGAACTTAGTGCTTTTGATAATACTGTAACTGTGGTGTTGTGCTTGAAATTCTTTTGTAAATCTTTTAGTGCTTTCTTATCACATTCTATTGCAATAATCTTTTTAGCATAATCATTCATTAACATATATGAACTAAATACTCCAACATTAGCACCTGCATCAACTACTGTCTTGTATGGACGATTTAACCATTTTCCATATTTCTGATGTACGAAATATTCCATATAATTAAAGTGATATGGCACCGAATTACTTAACGTCAGAGTAGGTAGATTTACGAATTGATGAACGTATGGATGTTCATATAATTGTTCACCCGTTTCGTTGTTATAGATACACAGTTTTACCCCAGAACAATGTGGGTCGGTTTCATATGAATGTACGTGTTTATCTACAGGACGCATCCAATATTCAATGTGTGGAGGCATACCTTCCATTATAGATGACCACAACACTGCATTAGATTTATATTCCTTTAACGAAACTAATATTGGAAAGTCTATCGGTTGGTCCACAGAAAAATATATTTGTTGTTCTTCCAATCCCCAACGTGAATTAAATTTATATTGTTTTTTCATAGGTGTTATTGATTTTGTGGTCACATTTGTACACAGTTTTACTGCAATTGTATGTGCGTTCTTTAGTAAATCTTCTGTAAGATACTCAATCGTATCATATTTGTCAAAGTATCCCATATACACAGGAAGATTATAAATCAACGATGGAACCTTCCACCCTAATGATTCACGAATAACAAGGGGCATGGTTTCCATATCTGTCGCATGACCACGGGAAGTAAATAGGAATAAGTCTGCGGCTTCATAGAAACTGTCTACATCACTTCGTTCATTCCACCACTTACAATTAGACGGGAAATCTTTCATCAATGGTTCCCAATAGAACTTGAAGTTGTCAGCTTGGTTCCCGATGAAATGGAATTGAATAGGATAGTTCTGTAACATACGGGCATACTCAATTACTTCCGCTTGATTCTTTCGCGGAGTGAACAGCCCCACATTAATTACGTGTTTGAGATTGGGGTCAAGTCCGAGGTCACGAAGTGCTTGTTCTCTGGTCTTGGTTCGTACCTTATTTTCAATCGGATATTCTACGACATCACACGGAATATCAAATCGTTTATAATTGTTTACTTGATATTGACTGACCATTAAGAACTTATCTGGTAGATATATTTTATTATTGGTATCGTATCCAGAATCGTGTGAGGTTTCTATAAGAACATATTTTCTATCTGGAGTGTACAACTTTTCCGCTACGCCATTTTCCATAAACAGTTCGGGGATTTCCTGTAGATGGATAACGTCTGGTTGTATCTTGTCAATCACTTTGAAGAGTTCGTATTTATCTTCCCCAAGTGTAATCAATCGGTCAGCTAATAAGTTAACAACTTTATTCCGTTGAATAACAAGAACCCCACCTGTCACATTACCCCATTCCACACAATAGACCTCACAATCATCCTTGATGAGTTCTATTTGTTTGACGAGGTATTGGGGCATTCCGCCCGTTGACAAGTGGGGTGCTATAAAGACTATTTTTTTCTTCATATGTTATGAAACCTATTAAATTAAGTTATATTACGGACAAGTATATGTTCCTGTCGCGTCTAAGTCACCACCATCTGAAGTCCAGTACGTGTAACTATTTCCAGAACCTACTGGCGTAGCTTGTGTTCCCACAGTGTAAACTCCCGCACCAAGTGATGCACCAGATGTTTTTGACGTAAACACTCTATATGCTCCTGTTAATAAAGTATTATCACCTGTAATGGCATTTGAATAATACGTCCCCGCAACAACGTTGTTAGTGCACATATAACTAAGACCCGCTGGCGCAGCGACAAACTTTAAACTCTTTTGTTCTACACGTAATATTGTAGCTACAGCTGTAGAGGAAATATCTGCTTGAATGCCGGTATGCGCAGGTATTACCGCATCTTTAAATTTAACATCAGCGCTATTTAATGTCAATTCTCTTCCTGGTGCGGTAGATGAACCTAACGTGGTACCATTACCAAGACTCCAATCGTATTGGATTACACCTTGTCCTGGATTATATCCTGACAACGTGATTGCGCTACCTCCAGCCGGGGTTGCGGATGCATTTAATATACTATCCCCTGCTAAGTCAGAGAGGTATTCGTTCAACCAGTCGAATCTAATGGTAACGGTGTCACCGCTTTCTACCATCAATCCATTATATACCGTTCCCGAATTAAAATCTAGTGCAAATACACCACCCCCGTTTGCTCTTGGTGATGCTGTAAATGATTGGACCTGTCCTGGTGTGAAATCATCCCATGCAAAAAAGTTCAAATCTACATCATGCCAAATACTATGTAATGTACGAGATGGACTGGTACCTAATCTTGTATATGGACTACCATCTTCGGTGTACGGTGGTGGTACAGGAGATGTTCCACTTTTAGTTTTCTTGATAGAAGTTATTGAATTATAAACCGCATCACTTGCAGTTACATACAAATTATCACTAATTGTCCCACCGTCTGCAGGGGATGCCGCAGTAAGATTTCCGTCATCGGTAAATATAGAACCAGTTGGTCTGGTACGGAAATCGGCGGGATATGCTACGCCTGGGATGGTGGTAGTTTTATATATGTTTGTCCACGATAGGTTCCCACCACTTCGTACAATGTTATTGACTGTACCTGCCGTATTACTTTGCGGAATGATTGGACCTTGTGTTGCATCTCTATTGGCTCCATCTATTTGCGCATACATAGCATCAGATAACGCTTCTCTTGCCGCCTTGAGTATAAGGTTTTGTATACTAGCAGTAGATGAAGCTATAACTCTACGTTCATAGAAATTACCAGTAGTTTGTGCTTCTAAACCAGCTTCAAATCCGTGGTCAAATCGTGCATAAAATCTAGCCATAATATACTCTCTGTTAACTATTAATAATAGTACATCTATAAATATCTGTCAAGTGGTTATTGACTTTATTTTAACATGCTTCTGTAGCACAGTATCCATTACAACATGCTCCAGAACAACACGTACTACCATCTATGCATGGGTCACCGAGTGGAGAACACAACACACACGTTGTGGTAGAAACTATTGCTCCACCACTAAATTCATAACATGTTTGACCAGAGAACGTACCTCCAGAACATGCGGTTGGTGGAATAAAAAATGTATTTGCTAATGATGGACTGAGACACTTATCAGTACCAACATAATACGTAGACCCGTAATTATATACTGTTTGGTTACAACTAACCGCACCATTACATACATTGAAACAACTATCTCCCGTTTTACCCTCTGCAAAGAATGACCCCGTTTTACTGTGGTCATACCCCCACCACTCATTCATTGAATCTGGATTAGTAGCATTAGGAAACGGTGCTTGACAATTCTGAATAACGTTATATACACCAGATGATGCGTCACCAAGATTAAAACCTGTTGCTCCTGGTACGCCCAATTCTATTCTGATTTGGTTGAAACTGATTAGATTTCCAGTTGATGGTAATACCATAGACTATTCCGTTCCTAATTTCTTCTTTAATTCATCAATTTGTCTTTGTTGTTCTTTAATTGCTTCAATTAATACACCGACAATATTTCCATACGCTACAGAGTATTGGTCAATATCTTCTGCATAATTTACCACTTCAGGTAATACTCGTAATGTTTCTTGTGCAATTACGCCCAATCCTCGTTTATCTTTATCCTTCCAATCAAAATATACTCCACGTAATTGCATCACTTTCTGTAACGCGTCTTCAATCGTTACAACATTTTTCTTTGCTCGTTCATCTGAGTATGCGGTAATGTTATCTGTGGCGTAAACTTCTCCGTTTACGTGAAGTGGGTATGACGGTGCACCACCGATACCTAATCTACTATTGGTACTATCCCATCGTAAATTTGTGTATGATGTAAGTGTTGTTGCGCCTGAGAACACTGCTATACGGTCTGCTGTACCACCACTAATTGTTCCTGCACCAGAGGTGCCACTTGTTCCATTGTTACCAGTTATACCAGATGTACCACTACTACCACTTGTCCCGTTGGCTCCATTAGCTCCGTTAACCCCAGAAGTACCAGAACTACCTGATGTTCCATTTGCTCCAGATGTTCCTGAACTGCCAGATGTACCTGTTGAACCTGAACTTCCTGTACTTCCACTCGAACCCGCAGTTCCACTTCTTCCACTACTTCCAGAAGAACCCGATGTACCGTTCGCTCCAGAAGTTCCTGAACTACCAGAACTTCCTGGTATGGTTTGTCCCGATGTACCCGAACTACCACTCGAACCAGGAGCACCATTTTGACCAGAAGTTCCAGAACTACCTGAGGTTCCGTTTGCTCCAGAGGTACCAGAACTACCGCTTGTTCCCGTAAGACCAGATGAACCAGAGGTACCACCAGACCCCGATACACCAGGAAGACCCATTACCCCATCACGACCAGAAGACCCTGATGTTCCGGTGGACCCACTACTTCCTGATGTTCCTGTACTTCCAGAACTTCCTGAGGTTCCTGAGGTTCCTGAATTACCACTAGTTCCTGCGCTTCCAGACGTACCTGATGTACCACTGGTTCCAGAACTGCCAGAAGTTCCCGAGGTACCTGAGCTACCACTTGTACCAGAGGTGCCTGAACTTCCTGATGTTCCTGAAGTACCACTACTACCAGATGTACCGTTCGCTCCAGAGGTACCTGAACTACCGCTTGAGCCGGGAGCGCCGTTTACACCGGAAGTACCAGAACTACCTGAAACTCCTGGTAATCCCATCACACCATCACGGCCTGAAGAACCAGAAGTGCCTGTACTACCGCTAGTACCAGATGTTCCTGAGCTACCAGATGTACCAGAACTACCTCTTGTACCAGATGACCCGCTTGTTCCAGAAGAACCCGATGTGCCTGAACTACCTCCTGCACCCGGAGCACCAGTTGCACCAGAAGTGCCGGAACTACCTGAGATTCCCGGTAGTCCCATAACGCCATCTCGACCAGAACTACCAGCGGTACCAGATGAACCTGCGGTTCCACTACTACCGCTAGTACCTGATGAACCAGAAGTGCCTGGATCACCCTGTGGACCTTGTGTGCCGGGTAAGCCCATAACACCATCACGACCAGAGGAACCAGATGAACCAGAAGTACCAGTGGAACCAGAAGAACCCGCCACACCTTGTGGACCGGGTAGACCCATTACACCATCTCTACCCGAAGAGCCCGAATTACCAGAAGTTCCACTAGTTCCGGTGCTACCGGAACTACCCGCAGCACCAGTGTCACCCCTTACGCCTGGGATACCCATTACACCATCTCGTCCTGAACTTCCAGAACTACCGGATGAGCCAGTAACACCTGAGGTTCCCGAAGTGCCTGCTAGACCTTGTGGACCAGGAAGGCCCATTACACCATCACGACCTGAACTACCTGATGTACCGGTACTACCAGAACTACCCGAACTACCTGCCGAACCAGTACTACCTTGTACCCCTGGTAGTCCCATCACGCCATCACGACCAGAACTACCCGATGAACCGGATGAACCAAAACTTGTTCCACTTGACCCGGCGGTTCCACTTGTTCCAGCAGAACTGCTACCACCAGCTCCACTTATAATATATCCGCCTGGTTTTGTACCATCGTGTAATCTGATGACACCAAATCCACTTGATACTGTGGTTTCCATATCGGCGGTAAGAACGCCAGGTAATCCAACATATTGTGAATTGGACCCTGAAGCGCCTCGTAGTAGTTGGAATTCTGTGATATTATTATTAGCCATATTTCTCTATTAAAAGAATATAATAACAAACTCTCTATAAATATCTGATTATATGTGGTTTACCCCATTTATAACCTTTTATTGGGGAATAAATCTTAATGAAATCTTAATGAAATCTTAATGTTCATGCACTTTACTTTTCACTTCTTATAGGATATATTTCAGTATAACCCAAAACCAACAGGTATTATGTCCAAGAACAAAGCCCACAGCACTTACTGGATTGACGATACTTCCCTCTTTGATTTCAGCGATGATGTCAATAAGGAGGATATGGACCTTTCCGCTGGGATTGACCGAATCGTAAAGCTGGCTACGGTTCGTCGTGCGATTTCTAACTTCGTCCGTATTCTCACGAATGATTCATCTATTCAGGTGAAGTTTTCGTCGGGTCAGAGTTCGTATACTGATGGGAAGCAGGTAGTAATTGCCGCTGACGATAATCCGAAGAACTTTGACCCGATGGTGGGACTTGCTTTGCATGAAGGGTCGCATGTTCTCCTTTCTGATTTCAAGTTTCTCAATGAGATTCGTGACCGCGAGGTTTTCTATCGTGCAATTCATCCCCGACTTCGGAAGATGCTGAAGTTGAAGGATGTGAGTCAGGCGAAGTATAATGATTATTATGGCGAGATGCACGAGAACGATATGAAGATTGATACTCTTCGTCGGTATCTGCATACTCTGATGAATGTAATTGAGGACCGCCGTATTGATTCGTATGTCTATAAGAATGCGCCGGGGTATCGTCCGTACTATGACGCGATGTACAATAAGT
>Ga0315909_10005278_pt1 | contig 14910 bp, 15 predicted proteins | sample LakEriMetagenome_11_FD_203527 | JGI IMG/M metagenome (GOLD analysis project Ga0315909, IMG submission 203527) | Freshwater fungal communities from buoy surface, Lake Erie, Ohio, United States - Buoy 2 MA125 | ecosystem: Environmental > Aquatic > Freshwater > Lake | place: USA: Lake Erie, Ohio...
GCATATGAGTTAAATCTATTTTTATTTTTCATGAATAGACCACCGATATAATCAAGTGAACTCTCATTTAAACCTTTTTTTACGTAATACCCATCCTTTTCTCTTACAATACCGTAAACACCGTTTACAGATTCGGTAACATATTCAGCTTTGGCTGAGGATGTGGATTTTGATTTATTACCGTAATAAGTCAACTCAAGGATTCTCTTTAGTTTATCGTCACCTTGAAGTTTCTCACTTCCTAATGGTTTTAAGTCTGCCATGTTTTTTTAATTATTGATAAATATATTATTCTTCGTATCCTATAAATATATGCATATAAAGAAAAAAATTAAGGTTTACTATTGTGGGAGGGACAATTTCTTATCCCTGACAGTAGTTTTTATTGACATTAATTTTTCTATATACCCATTTCTTCTTAGTAATTTGAAAGTTAAATTTTCGTAGGAGTACTCTCCACCATCCTCAAGACCGCTCTGTCTGAATTTTTTAATTTTGTCTTTTAGGTCATCCACTTTTTTTGTTACGTCTTCACCATTTTCCGCCAATTCTGATAAACTATCTATCATCTTGGCATATTCCTCACCCTTATCTAGTATTTTCTTTTCATCTAAGTCAAATGCAGACTCTAATTTCTTAGGTTCGACAATCCATTCGTTATTCAAAACTGAGTATACTCCGGTAGACAAATGTTTTTCATCAATGTCTTGTACATATAACTCAACGTCATAATCTTTTATCGTTATGTCGGTGTTTGAGTTCCAAATATTTTTCTTACTATCAAAAAATTCTTTTACTATTTGATGATATGCGGTCGAATTAACTTTAGCAGAATCAAATTCATCTAAATCTATTAGAATGTGTAAGTCCACATCTGAATATTTTGACCAATTAAAGTTTGCGAGAGAACCCGTTAAAACGATATCAAAAACAAAAAAATCAATACCAATAAATTCTAAAAACTCAGAACTGATTTCTAATAATTTTTCTCTTACTTCTTTTTTTAAAAGAAATGATTCCCCGTCTTTATCAAAGATAGTATCAGGTAACGAATCTTTAGGGACAAATGATTTTACAATGTCCTTATCTTGTTCAATATCTTCTATTAGTTCTTTAATTAAACTCATTTCACTTTTTGGTACTTATATGTCTTCGATATACTGGTGTTAAAGTACTTACCCTGTGATTCAGCCATTCTGAATTTTGTAAATACTTCCCACGGCACATCATTATACTCATAAATAGAGCCGTTGTTGAATTCCACCAAAAGTGATTTGGATTCAGTATTGTATGTTGAAGATTTTAGATTTGATGAATTTATTGAGACCTCAATAAGATTACCATTAATTTTTTCAGATAGAATAGCCATAATGTTTTTGAGTATAATATACTCAATAAATATCAAAAAGAAAACCCCGATTTCTCGGGGTCCCCATTAATTCAACGAAATAAAACGTTCAAGAGATTTCTTTTTGAGTTTGGGAAGAAGGATTTCTAAAACACCATTCTCCACTTTACCTGTGATGTCTTTTTCGTTTACATCCTCAGGAAGAGAATATGTTTTCTTAAAGGAGCTTACAAAAGAATAATTAATATCATCCTTTTCTTCCTTTTTATATGAGATACTCAACAAACCATCTTTAACCGAAATAGATAAATCATCTTTTGTTAATCCGGGTACCGCAAGATAGAAAGAGTACTCATTATCTCTCGTAACGAGTTTAGTTGAATTCTCCCTAGTTAGGGACGGTTTTTCAAAGAAAGTGTCTAACACATCTTTGAAGGGGTCTTTGTGAAATACTAACATAGCTTTATTTTTTTTTGTATATTCGTACTCAAAGTATGTTCCATTTAAAAAAAGTAGACAATATGACAGTTATATTATTATAACAACTGAAAAATTGTCACCTACTTGTTTTTTAAATGAATTTTGATTATATTTCTATAAAAGATTCAAAAACCATGGCAGTAGATTTTTTCGAAGAAGGTCAACAAACCACACCGAAAAGGAGTCGAAAGGGTTCAACAACACCCGTTTTAGACAACTTTTCAAGAGACCTAAATAAATTAGTGGAAGAGGGTAAGATAGACCCAATCATAGGTAGAGAGAAGGAAGTTAAAAGAATAGCACAAATACTTTCTCGAAAGAAGAAAAATAACGTAGTGGTTGTTGGAGATGCCGGTGTAGGTAAATCCGCTTTAGTAGAAAAATTGGCGTTATTGATTGTAAAAGGAGAATGCCCAACAAATCTATTGGATAAACGAATCGTATCGTTAGATTTGACTTCATTAGTTGCGGGAACAAAGTACAGAGGTCAATTTGAAGAGAGAATTAAAGCAATCTTAAACGAACTACAACACGAACCCAATGTGATTGTCTTTATCGATGAATTACACACAATGATTGGTGCGGGTAACGCGAGTGGCTCAATGGATGCCGCAAACATTTTAAAACCAGCATTAGCTCGAGGAGAAATTCAATGTATTGGAGCAACTACCTTTGATGAGTTTAAAAAACACATTGAAAAAGATTCTGCGCTTGTAAGAAGATTTCAAAAAATTATTTTGAAGGAACCAACACAAGTAGAAACAATTCAAATTTTGGAAAACCTCAAGGATTCATACCAAACATATCATAAGGTTTTCTATGATGATGGTGTTATAGAAACGATTGTTAAATTGTGTTCTCGTTTTATTACTGACAGGCAATTTCCCGACAAGGCAATCGATGTTCTTGATGAACTAGGTTCGGAAAAGAAAATCAACACTAAAGTTCCTGATATAATTGAGAATCTCAAAAAAGAATCTGAAGAAATAAAGAACAGAAAAATTCAAGTAGTAAAAAGTCAGAACTATGAGCAAGCGGCGAAATTAAGAGACGAAGAAAGAAAGGTATTGACTAAACTTGAAGAAGAAAAAAACATTTGGTTAGAGAAACAAAAGGATAACAAAATACCTATTGTAGTAAACGATGTTTACGAAATTGTTTCACAAATGACGGGAGTACCAATCACCAAATTAGATGAAAGGGAAACCGAAAACTTATTGAAATTAGAAGAACGATTATCTTCAAAAGTAATTGGTCAAGATGAAGCAATCTCTATTATATCTAAATCAATAAGAAGAAACAGAGTCGGAATTAAAGATACAAACAAACCAATAGGTTCGTTTATCTTCTTAGGTTCGACAGGTGTGGGTAAAACATACTTAGCAAAATCCATTGCTGAACTTTTATTTGGTGACCCCGATAAAGTTGTTAGGGTGGATATGAGTGAGTTCATGGAAAAACACAACGTATCTCGTTTAATTGGTTCACCTCCCGGTTATGTTGGTTATGATGAAGGTGGTCAATTGACCGAGAAGATTAAGAATAATCCCTTTTCTGTTGTCTTATTTGATGAGATTGAGAAAGCACATAAAGATGTCTTCAACATCCTACTTCAGATTCTTGATGAAGGTCATTTAACAGATTCGTTTGGTAGAAAGGTTAACTTCACAAACACAATCATCATCATGACCTCTAATGTTGGTGCAAAGAAAGTTTCTGATTTTGGTGGTGGGGTTGGTTTCAATACAACATCAAGCGAATCTCAAAAACATGAGGTAAAGAAATCAATCATACAGAAATCTTTAAAACAACAATTCAATCCTGAATTCTTAAATCGCATTGATGATGTAATTTTGTTTAACCCGTTAAATGAAGAAACGATTAGCAGAATCATCGAAATTGAATTGAGTAAATTGATTGTTAGATTAAAAGAAAAGAACTTCAACATCGTTTTTGATAAAACTGTCACCTCAAGAATTGCAGAACTTAACACACAAGAAGAGTACGGAGCAAGACCGATTAAAAGAATCATACAGAATTTGTGTGAAGATTTCCTGTCGGAAGAGATTTTGAAGGGTAGTATTAAAGAAAATCAAACGATAACTTTGAAGTTTAAAGACGGTCAACTAAAAATTTTTAAGAAAATGGTGTAAATATTTTGATTTTTCATAAAATCATATATATTTATATCTACAAGGAAATCTTTGCCGATAACCTTTCGTTTTTTAGTCCGTGGGGTTGAACCCACAAAATGACCTCCAAGCCCCGATTCCCATCGGGGCTTTTTTTATTCTAGAATTTTTTGTATATTTGTGGCATGAAGAATTATATTTTCGTATTTGCTGCGGTTCTCACAATGGGAATCACGGCGTGTGGTAATGAATCAACCACATCGACAGAAACAACCGATTCAACCGCCGTTAATGTGGATTCAAGCGCAGTAACTGCAAATGATACTACAACTGCTCAGATTACTGACAGTACTGTAAATCAATAATTTGGATGAGTGCTCACTACCCCTCGGGTGGAAATGTGAGTTTAATGTATTGCATTTGACACCACGGCTCCCAAATTTTTTAAACGAACAACTATGACATATAAAGGAGATTTAATACTATTAAGAGGTTTACCGGGTTCAGGTAAAAGTACATTAGGTGAAATCATTATGACTTCACCCGGAAGTCCACAATTACCATTATCTGCGGATGATTTCTTCACTGATAGTAAAGGTAACTACAATTTCGACCCGACGAAATTAAAAGAAGCACACAATCAGTGTAAACAACGTTGTGCATTATTGATGCAAAACGAGGTTAAAAAAATTGTCGTTTCTAATACATTTACCCAAGAGTGGGAAATGGATGAATACTTGGAGATGGCTAAAAGATATGATTATCGAATACATACAGTAATCGTAGAAAATCGTCATGGTGGTGTAAACATACACAATGTACCAGAGGATAAGTTACAACAAATGAAAGACCGTTTTAACATTGTACTGTGATTGAAATTTTAGAAAAATATCACAAAGATGGTTTGTTGATGAAACAAACTCACCCAACCAAAGATTTGTACATATGGAATTATACACCGAGAGTACAGTACGAATCGTTGTGGGATGATATTACTATGCAATGCCGTGGTCTTATTACAACTCATTCAGGAGAAGTAATATCAAAACCATTCGGTAAGTTTTTTAATTACGAAGAAGTCATCGACAAAAATCTAATTCCTTGGGATAGTGAGTATGCACACATCCAAGATAAAATGGATGGTTCTCTCGGAATTCTTTTCTTTTACGACGGTGAATGGATTATGTCAACAAGAGGTTCTTTTACCTCAGAACAATCTATTCGTGGTTTAGAAATTCTTAAATCAAAATATGATTTAAGTAAATTCATGAAGGAAGTTACATACCTATGTGAAATCATTTATCCAGAAAATAGGATAGTAGTGAACTATGGTTGTGATAAGATTACATTTTTATCCGTAACAACACCCATAGATGAATTGAACTGGCACACCACCCAAGCAATTTTTCATTCATCGGACATTGCGGAAGAAGATGTTGTTGAAAGTACAATGGTGACTTTTAATAAAAAAACATTTGACAGATATAAACAATTAAACACTCCGAATAGTGAAGGATTTGTTGTTCGTTTCTACCCATCAAATTTTAGAATGAAAATAAAGTTTGAAGAGTATGTTCGTTTACATAGAATTCTAACCAACGTATCAAATAGAGATGTTTGGGAATATTTGAAAGACGATAAACCATTCGATGATTTACTTGAAAAGGTACCTGATGAATTCAATGATTGGGTAAAAGAAACTGTAAGAGATTTGGTAGTTAGATTTGAAAACATAGAAAAAGAATATCAATGGATATTCAATAAAATTCGAAATGTTTATTTTGAATCATATCAAAAAGAATTTAACCGACGTGAGTTTGCAGAGTTGGCTCAAAGATACACACACCCATCAATACTGTTTAATATGTTGGACGGTAAGTCATATAAAAGTATAATATGGAAAATTTTATATCCACCATATTCAAAACCATTCAAAAAGGATGAAGAGAATTAGTAAGAAGAATTATACCATGAAAAAAAGAATTTATTTAGACGATGTAAGAACACCTATTGAAAAGGACCAATGGGTTATTGTTCGTTCTTACGAAGAATTTGTAGAAAAAGTAACCGAGATTGGTTTAGAAAACATTAGTTTAATTTCTCTTGACCATGATTTGGGTGACACCGCAATGGCGGAATGGCATCGTAATGTTTATCATCATTATGAATTGGATTATGATAACATTTTGGAGAAGACCGGAATGGATTGTACCAAGTGGTTGGTGGAACGGTGGTTGAATGGGGAACCAGTTGTGGATGTTGTTATCCATTCAGCAAATGCGATTGGTAGTGCCAACATGATGGGTTACATCAACAATTACAGACACATACATAGATTACCTCAAAATTGTATTAGGGTTCAGATTGAACATACGGTCAATTAACATGGAAATGTTGAAAAGATGATTTGGATATCTTAAATATCTTTCTCATCTTTGTAAGACCGATTAATTAATTCAAAAACTAACCCTATATGAGTTTGACAAAGACTGGCGTTGCCATAAAAAAGTTGAGTATCAAAGGAAAATACAACGAGTTTTCCGATTTCTATGATATTAACAAAGTGGTCATATACAAGAACATCCTTAAACTATTTAAGGAACTAAAAAACAAAGAAAAAGATATTCTTATCCTTACTATCTCCGCAAAAATCAAAGGTCTTGATTGGGAAACCGATTTAAGATTTCAACGTGAAGAATTGATTGTTTTGAAGAGGGACATCATGCCATACTTCGAACAAATTGAGGACTACGAAACTTGTGGTGAGATTTGTGAGCTCTATACCAAACTCATTGAATCTTAATTCGAAGAGTGAGATAAATCTACATCCCCTAACATACAGAACTTTATATTCTGAATCACACTACTTGATACAGATGTAAAACTGAATGATGTTACAGGTGAAATGCTTCCGAAGTTGTTTTTGGTTATTGAATTGTAATTAGTTTCAGTAAACCATAACACTTCGGAAATTGTTTTTAAACCTGTGATATGTGCGGCAACGAGATATGAATCCCCTAAATCTAAAATCCCATTCTTATTTACATCGGCTGCTTTCCATTGTTTGGTTCCTGTAATCACTAATCCCGAAGCGGTGTTGGTTGGGGTATTAACATTTTTTACCTCACCAAAAGATAAATCAAAATCGTTACTTGTGATTCCTTGATAAGTTAAAGAGGGGACAATTTTATAATTAGCACCATTCTCAGGAACATTAAATGAGTATGTTCCATTAGTGTTCACAGTATCTGTTTCAATCAACGTTTCGGTACTACCAACAACTTTATAAAGAGTAAGTGTTACCATCGGACTGAGTGTGTTACTTGTCGGTAATGTTACAGTACCCGATATTGTGTAAACAATTTGCACCGTTCCATTAGATGAATATGCAAATCCACAGGTACCACTTTGTAACTGTGCTCTAAATAATGTTTTTGTATTAATGTTGGTGTAGGATTGTGATGTCGTTGTATTTGCGATATCGGTCCAAGTCACCCCATCATTAGTTGAACGTTGCCATTTTACAATAGTTCCTGTATAACCACTTAACGTCACACTTCCCGAGTTAGTGGTACTTGAAAGATTTACAGACGAAACCGAACCACCGACAGGTGGAGTACCGGAAGTAACCGTAATTGTTTTTGAATCTGAATTAACTGCAGAACCACAGTTTGGGGTTTGTACCTGTACTCTATAATAGTATGTTCCCGCAGAACTAATCGTCTCTGTTAAACTTGTTGTCGTGTTTGATATGTCCGTCCAATTAACGTTATCTGTTGAACGTTGCCATTTATTTACGTTACCCTGTTGACCTGATAGAGTCAACTCAACTTGACCACCCGCACAAATTGAATTATTGACCGCGAACACACTTCCCGATTTTGTTGGTTTTACCGATAAGAAAACGCTAGATGTCGCTAAGTTACTACAACTAGTTGGGCTTGTTGAATTTACAATTGCTCTGTAGTATGTTGTTTTAGTTAGATTGGTAACTGTAATACTTGAAGATGTACTTGATATTGTTGTTCCCGCAGTGAAAAAGTTATCAAATGACGATTCCCATCTGACAACCGAACCAGTATAACTGTTAAGAGTTAATGTCGTACTGTTACTTCCTGAACAAACATTTATATCCCCACCACTTATGTAACCACTTGAAGCACCACTAACCTCAACATTTCTTGTGAGTATTGTTGTGCTTGAAGTTATATCACCCGGCATATCTCCATATTCACAAACATATCCACCTAAATTTGTGTTGGGTAAATCATTCCACTGACCATTATTAGATGAATAGAATTGTCCATAGTGTTCACCTCCTGCATTATTTGGTTCACCACTGGCCCATTTATGATATTGACCACTAACTAACGTAATACTTGGGGTATTCCCATTTGAAAAGTTTTGACCTTTTTCAGGACCAGTTACCCAGTGCCACTTACCTTCTACCGCCGATTGTGATGCAAATGCGGTACTACCCTTTGCCGTATTTACTGCAGATACTTCATCGGAAGCACCAAACCACGCATCAGAGGACATTAGTTTCCAAACAAAATTATTTTCCGCCTCGGATGACATCGTTGCCAAATAACCGGCCTTACCAAAATAAGAACGATTTTCTGCCGATGTTTTTGCATTCGTCCAAGTCGTAGTTCCTGAAACATATTCATAAAAATGTTCAGTCAATGGGTTGTAAAAAACCGTACCTGCAACAAATGTTACTCTTCTTTGTAATGCATAACAACTTGATGAGGTTGATTTAAATTCAACACCCCTTAATATTGTTTCCCAATTCGATGCGGTGGTTGTTCCATTAAAAACTAGCACACCCGTAGTTGTGTTGAAAGATGAAACACTAATACCCGACGGTAATGTTACAGTTGACCTTAATTGGTCTCCACTTGCGCCACTTATGTAACTTTGAGAAATCTGAACTCTAAATCCGGTGATGTTACCATTCGCACTTAATGTCACATTTGGGTCCACCTTTGTCCACGTATTGTTTGTAACAGATAAGGTACCACTACTTGATGTTCCAAGAGTGACAGATGTTGCCTGAGAGAACCCTAACACAGGTAATAATAAAAATAATATGTAAAGTAGTTTCCTCATAAATTAATCTTACTACCTATTAAGAAGAAAGATAAGATTGGAATTTCAGGATTTGTACTCAAATTTGCTTTGTAGTTCATATTCACTTTAAAACGTTTTGATATTTGATAATCAAATCCACTTCCTAAGAATCCACTAAAATATCTATCTGTTATTGTTACTTGTTCTTTAGTTGAATAAACTAAAGGTGTTGACATCACATATATCTCAGGTGACATCGTAAATTTTTTACTTACTTTGATTGGTTTAGTATAAAATGCTGTAATTGATGGAGAATAAAATCCACTCTTATCTTGTGCAATTATTGAAACCGCACCTGATATATTAAATCCGGTTACACCATATTTTCCACCATTAAGGATACCACTGTATCCAACAAATGCAAGTATGTTACCATATGTGTAAACACCTGTAAGGTTAACATTATGGATGTATTTTAAAGTTTGTTTTTTATTATAATTCAGTTTTGTCCATTTAGTAGAAATCGCAAACTGTCTAAGATTTGCCCATATCATAGCGGTTGCTCCGACACTTGACAAACCTGTCATAGATGATTTACTCATACTTAAATTCAGAATTGGGGTGAATGTCTTATCTAAGTTTTGTGCTGTGGTTAAATCTGAAGATATTATCATGGGATTACTATTACCACCTTTACCTCCCGATTTACCTCCACCACCTTTACCTCCACCGGAACCACCATCTGAACCTCCACCATTATCGTTGTGAGCATCGTTATTCATTGTGGTAGTTGCGCCAACTTCTTCACCTTGTTGTTGTGAATTATTTTGATTACCACTTCCCGTAGTTCCTCCTTGTGTTCCTGTTCCACCACCCGTGGTAGAACCTCCCGTAGTTGAACCTGAGCCACCAGTGTTTCCACCCGATGAACCTGAGCCACCAGTGTTTCCACCCGATGAACCTGAACCACCAGTGTTTCCCGAACCACCGGTATTAGAACCTCCCGAGGAACCACTTCCTCCTGTTGTACTTCCACCTGATGAACCCGAACCACCTACAGGTGGCTGAGACGTTCCACTTCCCCCCTGAGGTGGGTTATTTGTATTTCCATTGTTTCCACTTTGTGTACCTGTTGAGCTTCCCTGAGACGAATTATTTCCTCCAGACGATGTAGTTGTTCCTCCTGAACTCGAGGATTGATTTCCGTTTGAATTTCCTTGAGAAGACGAAGAACTTCCGCTATTGTTATTTGAGCCATTTGAGTTTGAATTAGAATTATTATTTCCGCTCTTCTTGTTGTTATTTCCTTGAGATGCGTTAAGATTACCACCTCCTGAAGTTGCGGAACTTTGGGCTGACGCCATTATACTACCAACCACTGATTGGACAGTATTACTAATAATTTGAGACGTGATTTGGTTTTGAGTTACTTGTCCTTGTTGTTGTGAACATGGGTTTGTTTGACGGTATTGTGTATACACTTGATTAATCCACGCATTAAAAGCACCACTGGTCACATCTGCAGCAGTAAAATATCGACTTTGATTTAAGAAGAATATTGTGGTACCACCTTGAAGTGGTACTGTAAATAACGTAACCTCTTTTGTACACGGGTCAATAAATGTTGTAGTTGACACCTGTGCATAAGATTTTTGAGTTGTGAAGAACAAAACTCCAATGAAAATTAATAATTTAAATGTCCTCCAATTCATACTATATAAATATTAAAATGGGGGTCATATAACCCCCACTTAAACATAATCTTATAATAAATTATCCATTAATTCGGGAAAACACCCTTCTTAATCATTCTAAGAAGAATTCTACTACATGCAATATCTAATGATTTCTTTGTTGCGATACCAATTGTTGATTGATTAAATTTTACTTCACTTAGATTATCATCGTTCAATAAACTTAATTCCCTAACAGTTGTTGCCTCACCCAAACCACTTGCACCTATGATTGCTCCCGTTTCGGCATCGGTAAACCTAACTTGCATACCTATACGTGTTGTAACGGTATTCTTAACTCCGTTTGCCATATTAACAGTTTCATCTTCACTAACCGAATAATCGTATAGTTCAATTGTAACAAAATAATGTGCTAAACGTATTTTACCTCTACCATTTAAAGTATCCTGAGAAATTCCCGCTTGAGATGCTTGGAATTGTTTAACCATTCTATTCTTAATTTCTGTTTTATCTTCAGTAAAAATAAAACGATTAAGATTTTCAAGATATTCAAGTGTCATATTAGCAACACCTAAACCAACTTTCTTTTCTTTTAATTCAGGGTATAATTCATATACCTCGTCAGAAATACCAATCTTTAGAATTTGAATAGGTATTTGTGGTCCATCATAATCTAATAATGAATCGATATCAACACTTGTTTCAAATGATGCTTTGTATTGTTCTGTTTGTGTTTTACCTACAACTTGAGCGGTTGCCTTTGTTGCGAAAATAAACATAAACAAAAACCAAAGAATAATAATACCAAGAGTGGTTAGAATCTCTTTTGTTCTTTCATTCATTTTAAACATAATTGCCATTTTAATTATTCGATATCTTTAATTTTACCACACTTCAGACATTCTTCATCGCCGTCACCATCAGCATCACCCCATACGTGCTCACATTGTCTGTGAGTGAAGTATTCGTCAATGATACCATCATTATCGAAATCTAAACCATCCATAACACCATCACCATCCTCATCAATCTCCACACCTACTTTTGGTGTCTCAACAGTAACCGATGTTGTGGGTACTGAATTATTAATTGATGAAGTGAATTGTTCTGGTACTATCGGTGTTGAACCCGGTTTAGGTCCGTCAGGCATGTCAGCCGTATTTGATAGTGAAATACCATCCTCTTCGTCCATTTTTTGAACTAACATTTTATCCTTATCGGTATCACTAAACCAATAATCAATAATTTTACCATAGGAACCAATAAATGCACCAAGTAAAAGAAGTAATAACTCCTTCCACTCCCCACCAATTTCATTTTTACCTATAATTGCTGCGAATATTCCACCCATTATTAACATAAATCCACCAAGAACAATGGCCGTAATAAACCATCTTCTTTTCATCATTGAATTTAATAACTCTTTAAATCCTGTTGGTTGTTGCATTTTTGACATCCTATTAAATTAAATTATATTATTACCATTTTGGTTCTTCTGACGCAAATTCGTCTTTTTTCTTTTCTTTTGGTTTTTCCGCCGGTTGAGATGCTGGTTTTTCAACAACACGCTCAATCACTTTGGTAGTACCACCTGATTGTTGTTGTTGAGCATTACTGTTAGTAATATTAATTACAGGAGCAGCTTGTTGTACAGGGGCTTGTTGCGGTTCTTCACCTCCACCAAAAAGTGTGGTTCCAACCCAAGTACCCGCACCTAATACAACAGTACTAATTGTACCGATAATGGTCTTTTTTAAACCAGACCATGTTCCGTCTTGTTCTTGTGTTTCTTCTGACATAGTTTTAGACTTTTAAGAATTGTTTAGTTAATTGTTTATTATAATTATTCAGAACTAAATAATAATTTCCTCTAGTTGCTGAAGTTAAATCAATTTGTTTGTAAACAGTATTCATGTAACCTTCACCTGATACCGTACCAACTTGTTTTACCAACCTACCTTGTACATCATATATTGATGCCATCATAGTTGTGTTTACATCTGGGAATTTAACCTCTAACTCAAACCAACCTGTTGTTGGGTTGGGTCTGATGTGTGCGGTAATTTCTTCAGGTGTAACTGAACCCGGTATTGGTGCTGACTTATATGAAATAGTTGATACGTGACTTGTAAAATCGATGTTTAAATGGTCTCCATTTTTATCCGATGCATCCATTATATTTCTCACATAAAGATTCGCCACTACATCATTATTACCAATTGAAGAGAATTTAAGTTTAAATGGTGTTGCCGAACCAATCAAACCTTCTTTCATTTGGTTATTCATACCACCAAATCTGATAGTACCAGCAGCTTCGTCATGTGTAACATATTGTAACCATGGACCACCGTTAAAATTAGATACGATTTCTTCAAATTTAACTTTGGTTTTATCGTACTTCATTTCAAATTGTAAACCGTAGTTTTCGTCACCATTTGTGTTTATATTAAATGGAACCCAAACAGGTTGACCTACAGAAGCCATTGTATTAGGAATATCTACATCCAAATCACCTTTGAAAATGGCTTTAGTCACTAATTGACCTGAAGAGTTATAAACAGGAGATGAATGAGTTCTATCTACGTCACCCAAAATAAAGTATTTGATATCAACGTTAGTTAAGTTAGTTGTACCAATACTATCGGTAATGTAATTATATGCCGTTAAATAGTTTGGCCAATCATTCCATTGATTCACACCCATCGCCAATGAATCAAATACATTCTTATGGAATGCGTGAATCATTGTTGTGGTATCTATCTTTTTAAGACCACTTACGTTTGCGTATATTAAATACGGGTCACCACCATCGTGTGCTCCTGATTTGTTAACATCCGCAATCAAATACGCTAATCCATTTTTTAAATAAAGTTTAGACGGGTTTTGGTTTACGTCGGTAATTGAGTATTCGTCGTATGATTTAACCGCATCTGAGATGGTTACCGAATTATCTCTAATGGTGGTCATACTATCAGCGGGGAATCTAACTGTTAATTTATACTTTGTATTTTTATCTACATTATTAAGAGAATAGTTTCCTCCGGTATCAACTTGTTGAGATGATACAAATTCCCCTGTGTTAAACTTAGTACAGATAACTGTAGGTCTCACACCTGAACCTGTCATAGTAGATGGTAACCATACCTTACCACTAATAACTAAGTTACCCAAAAGTTCAAGATGCATATCCTGTACGTTTAAAACGGCAACATTATCTCCAATTGAAGTACCATCAAATTTGAACATACGAGCCCAGTTAATTTCAACACTATCAGCATCGAAGTTTGATGCTACGTCATTAATAAGGAATTTATTATGAATCAAAAATGTATCTGCGGTGATTTGAGAACCGCTTGATAATACCAAGTAATTTCTTGCCACAGTATAGTTTGTGTCAGAAACATAGGAATATGTACTCGTACCTGAATTATATCCCGAATATTTGTTATTGGTAAAGAATTTAATAGACAATGCTGGAGTCATACTACTAACTGTCGCATCAACAGTTGTTGATACGTGAGTAAAAAGTTGTTTTCTATATTGGAAATCAACTTGGAATGTTCTAACATCGACCGATGGTGCGGCATCATACTTAAACACCACATCCAATGTGTCACCACGTTTAATGGTTTTATAGGCAACAGGGTTACCAATACCGGGGGTTGTTTGAGCGAATGTTGCTGTCGTTAATATCAATCCAAACAGCACAAAGATTAGTTTTTTCATAGTAGTTTATCGAGTAAGTTTATTGTTGTTTTTTTAATTGCAGAACTTGCAGATTCTTGGTTGAACTTTCCGCCTTCATCTATTATTATTGTTGATGTTGATATCTCGGATGATTTACCTTCCGCAAATTCACTTTTTATTTTTTTACCCTCTTTATTATAGAGGACACCTTTCATTCTTATTACAGTAGTTGCTTTATCTTGGTGAAAAACCGCCACTCCCGATTTCGTTGTTACGATATCAAAGAAGATTAATTCAATATAAACTGTATAGTCAGCTTTTTCTTTAGCCCCAACCAAGATTAAACTGTCTTGCTCATTTATTATTTCTTGAGCAATGTTTCTAACTCCAAACGCTAAGTTCTTGTTACCCACCAAAGCACCAACTCTAATATTGTTGACAACGGGTTCAACGAAAATAGTGGAACCATTCTGAGCAGTTACGCTCAAGAATGGTA
>Ga0315909_10005279_pt1 | contig 14906 bp, 17 predicted proteins | sample LakEriMetagenome_11_FD_203527 | JGI IMG/M metagenome (GOLD analysis project Ga0315909, IMG submission 203527) | Freshwater fungal communities from buoy surface, Lake Erie, Ohio, United States - Buoy 2 MA125 | ecosystem: Environmental > Aquatic > Freshwater > Lake | place: USA: Lake Erie, Ohio...
TTTGCGGATTCTTCTTGATTTGTAGACACTACTAATTTTCCGCATATTTCATGTGGAATATTGTATTTTTTACAAAATTCTGTCATTTGTTTAATACCTTCGACAGATAATATTGCTTTTAATGAACTTGGTTTATAGTACAAACCACAATGTAATACTCCGCTATTGTGAGTACTTTGATGTTGTCCTAGATCGTTTTCCTTTTCTAATACTATAATGTTTAAATTTCTATTGGATGATAGTTTATATGCTACGGCCAATCCAACGATTCCGCCGCCTACGATAATTACATTTTTCATATTATTTCGTATTCGATTTCGGTTTCTGAAAATCCCCATGAATCTTCATTTCTAGATATCAATATTTGGTTATTTTCTACATATTTATCAAAATATTCTACCCAATCCATTGCATTATTATAAAACTGTTTACTTGGAGAACTTCCATCATTTGACATTCCTGTATGACTCATATGATATAAGGGAACATCGTATATATCTTTTAATTTAAATCCGTATAATACTGATTTTTTTTGAACATTAGTATCAACAAAACAAGCATATTTCATTTGTTCTTCATAACCTTTAACTTTTAACCAGATATTTTTGGTTGCAAATTGAAAATCACCGCAACAATTGAACAAACTATAATTGTCATTTGGAGTTACTTTTGCAGGAAAATATCTTGGTTTACTTGTACGATTTAAATAATCGATATAATCATTTAAATTGTCTTTATTATTAATGACATCTTTATAATCAATATCTCTTCTACTTAAAACATACATTGTATGTTTATTTGTTTTTTTGATAAATTCTTCAAGAATTTCTTTTGTAGGGGGAATAATATCAGTGGTAGATAAAACTATATATTCCGCATCTGTTCTTCGTATGCCTATATTAAAAGAAAATACAGTAGAACATGCCTGTGCATTAGGATCATAATTTTCTAAAATTTTTGCTATTTTTGGTTCTATTACAAAATGTTTTAATCTTCCTGTTTTAGGAATATCGTCAATAATCTCATATAAGAAACTTCTTTTTTCAGAATTCCAATCAACATAAATTACTTCATCAAATGTTTCTAACATTCTAGTTATGTGAATAATAAATCTTTCTTTTTCTTTATAACCATCATTTCTACCAAAAACTATAACACATGTTTTATCTTTAATTTTGTTTGGCAAATTATACTTTTTAATATTGTCTTTATGTACACATAAAAAGTTTCCATTATTAGATACATTTTGTATAAAATATGTAAATTCATTTTTATCTAACGGACCAACACAATCGTTTATATTATCAAATGGAAACGAATCGTAGATTTTATAATCTAATGAATCAATCAAATTAAAATACTCATTTATTTGTGATTCTGTCATCGTTTTTGACGATTTAATCACCAATTCTGATTTAGTGTTTTCTATAGATAAAACTTTTTCTTTTAATTCTTTTTCCGTGTTAATATATAACACAGATTGGCTTAAATTTTTAATCGTATTAATCATATATCTCTTTTTGATAGAATTGGATTTTTGATTGGCCAGAATACATTGTATGTTGGATCATTCCATTTAACATGAATTTGTTTTTCTATAGAAACATAACTTTTTGTTAATTTATAATGAAATAAACATTCATCTGATCTAACTAGATGTGCGTTTACACATCCAGATGGAACGAGAACTTGATATCTATTTTTATCATTTAATTGAAAATATTGTATATTCTTATATGTAGATGAATTGAGTCTTACATCAATTACTACGAAATATACACTTCCTTTTAATACATCAATTAATTTCCAATTCTCTGTATCGCCGTGAAATCCTCTTAAAACATTTTTGGTTGAATTAGAAAATGAATCTATAACAAATTTTAAATCCTTATTTTTGAATTCTGATATCGATTTGAACATTTTAGAATAATGTTCTTCATTATATGTTTCAAAGTTTTCGCCTCTATGATCATAAAATGACTCTGGTTGAATTACTATTAAATCATTGATAATAGTACTACATTCTTTTATTTTGGAATTCATACATTATTTAGTACATTTAATAGAGTATCAATTTTTTCTCTTTGTAGACCTGGATAATTACCAATATACCAACTAAAGTTATGAACATGGTCTACTACTTTAAAGTCGTTATAGTCGATGTTGAAATGTTTTTTGATGTATGGTTGACGAAGTTGATTTCCTCCACCGGACATTCCTCTTCTGAATTCAATACTAGCTTCTTTTAATCTCAACTCTACATTTAGACGAGTAACAAAAGAAGGATCTTTTAAAATTACTGTAAATGCATAATTGCATTGTCCATCTAATTCTATGTCAGTAATGTACTTGGAAGGATCTAATTTACTCATAAAATAGTTATAATTGTCTATTCTATTTTTGTTATTTTTGTCTAATTTTTTCAACTGGGACAGACCCAATACAGCATTAAGTTCGGTGCTTCTAAAATTATGAGATGGACGAAGGAAAATAAAATCTTTATTGAGATCCGGATTATTATTAATAATTTCATTTCTCATGGATTCATTAGTCATTTCTCTAATCATACCATGTGATCTTAATGCTCTGCAAATTTGATAGAATCTTTCATCGTTAGTACAAATTATACCACCTTCAATAGTAGACATATGATGTGCAAAGTAAAAACTAAAATTGCTTACAAATCCATATGATCCTACTTTTTTACCTTTAAATGTAGTACCATGAGACTCGCATACATCTTCAATTAGATGAATGTTATTCTCTTTACAAATGTTCAATAGTTCGTCTGTAAGACCATTGATTCCCAAAACATGAGTCAAAAATATTGCTCTGGTTTTTGGTGTAATTAATTTCTTAAGTTTTTCCAAATCAAAAGATAGATTTTTTAAATTGATATCGCAAAATACAGGTGTAAATTCGCTAAATATTACTGATGAAACATCTGATATCCATGTTAGGGGTGGTAAAATCACTTCGCCGTCTTCATATAATTCGTTTAATGCAAGTATCGTCAATTCATTTGCACTGGCACCACTATTAACCATCAAATTATATTTAGTACCCAACCATTGACCCCACGCATTTTCAAATTCAACTACTTTTGGTCCATTGGTTAGTTTTGGAATTGGTGTTTGATTTAGAAAGTTTATTAGTGTATTGACATCTTCTCTGTCAATATTGTCTTCCATTAAGGGTAGGTAAAAATTATTCATAACTTTTTTAATAGTTCACTTGACGAGTATATTTTCGGTAGATCAAGAATCGATTCTTCTATTCCAATTTCTTTACATACTTCCGATTCTGCAGTAACTAAATTTGAACCTTTTCTGTCGCCACTGTTAAAAAATATCAAGTGATCTTCTTTATATTTATTTTTTAAGTATCTAAGAGTCTGACATTGAGTTTTGTCTTTGTCAACAGAAATAAATACATCATCAACTGATTTCAAATTAAATATAATTTTAGATCTGTGATTTTCATCCATGAATTCTTTTGTTCCTTTTAATTCACGTTGGTAATCACTATTGATGACTGCAATTAATTTATCACATTTTTCTTTTGCAGAATTGATGTATTCGATATGTCCATAGTGGACGGGATTAAAATATCCAGATACTATTCCTATTTTCATATATTATATGATTTTTTTATTCTATCCAACAATAAATTATTATTTAATTTTCCATGAAAAAATCCACAGGTAAGAGAATCTATTTTAGCTAAATCTCTTTTGTTTTTATAATGATGTTCATTATAATCATTGTGCATATTAATATTTACAATTCTTTTTTTCCAACAATAAGGGATCTCAGATAAAAAACATTTTAAATCGGTTCCATTTAAATCTGACACTGTATAATTTTCTTTTTTAAGATTTATATTTACACATTCATTGTTATTTGTTTCAAATCCAACATTTAGTTTTATTTTATTTTCAAAAAATCCATGTGGAATGAATAATGGAGGAGTAATGTTTGATATTTCAATTTTAGAATCGAGATCATTTCGTATATGACTATATCCATCAAAATGTCTAAAAAATTCTCTATATGGAACTGATTGAATTTTATTATATTTACTTGGAATGAAACTACTAAAATAATCGGTTCTAGGAAATAATTGATTGGAGAATTCTTGGCTAAACCACCATTGATAATATGTTTTTTTTGTTATAATTTGTGCACTATCTACATTATCATTCATTGAATGTGCAAATGTATTTTTAAATTCTGATGTATGTTCAAAAAATAAAACATTAACTTCCTGCCAATGAGAAAAATATAATGTAGCATGTTCATTTGAGAATTCATTTCTAAACTCATCAATACAATTTTGAAAATGAGTTATATCATCATCAATGAATATATGATCATGATTACAACAAAAAAAGATTAAATCGTCATTTAATTCTTCATATAATTTTTTCCAATCAGATTGATACTTACATCGGGTTGGAGAAATGTCGCAATCATAATCTTTAAACAATAAACTTATATAATTTATTAATTCCTCTGTTTTATTTTTGTAAGAATTGCACAATTCAAATTTAATAATTACCTTTTTCCAATTATATATATTTACTACACTGTTTAGTGTATATTTGAATACATCAACTGTACTTATATTTTCTCCGTAAAGTCCTCTAAAATAATATCCTGGAGATCTTGTTTTATCGTCTAAATATACATTATATATTAAGATCATATTTAATAAATTGAAGTTACTCCTGTTTTATCAACATTAAAATCTAATATTGATTCTTTATATTTTTTAAGAATACGTTTTTTAGTTTTTTCATTACATATTGTTAATACGAATCCACATCCACCGCTTCCTAATAACTTAGCGCCATAAGCACCCATATACATTACATCGTCTACAATTTGTTTAATTTTGTTATTCGATATATGTGGAGAAATTTTTTCTTTATTTAACCAGCTTTGATATAATAACTTTCCTATATTTTTAAGATCTTCTTTTAGAAACAATTCATAAGATTCTTTTGCAACCTCAAGTATATTCAATTTATTATTTACATCCGATTCGTGTGATTTGGCAATTAAGTCACTAGTTCTTTGTTCATCGGTATAAATTAAAACCATAGAACTTTGTAATTGATGTTCAAATTGTTCCGTAATAGGAAGTGGTTTTGTAAAAAATCTACCGTCTTTTGCAATTTCAATTGAACTAAACCCTTTTGCAAATGGCCAAATTTGGTCTTGTATTCCTCCGCTTTCATTTAAAATTTCTCTTTCAATTTTAATCGCAGAATTAATTAGTTCAATTTTATCTATTTTTTCCTCATTCATTTTTTTAATTGAATATGCCATTGCAATACAATACGAGGATGATCCTCCTAATCCTGTTCTGGATGGTATATCAGAATAAGAAAACAGTTCAATTGGTTTGTTTACATTAAAATATCTTAATGTTTCTCGTATCAATGGATTTTTTAATTCGTTGATAGAATCAACCAATTCATATCTTGAATATGTACATAGATATTGTTTAGATAAAATCTTAGGTCTATGTCTAATCGATATATAACAATATTTATTTATTGTCGTGCCAATAATAAATGATCCGTATTTTTCATAAAATCCTTTATAATCAGTAGACCCTCCAAATAATGATATTCTAAACGGTGATTTAACAATAGTCATGTTATTTTTCTCCGTAATAATCGCCCCATTCAACTAATATAGTAGATCTATTATCAGTTCTTTCATAAGCATATTGGAATGATTCAAAAATTTGATGTGGCTCATCCAATCGAATGATATCAACTGTATCACACATTGCTTTAAATCCTCCTGTAAAATCACTAATATGTTGATGTTGTGGATGTAATGGGCGTTGAGAACCAATTGATGTTCTAATAATTACTTTTGGGTTATATCCACCATCAGACATAATTTTCATTTTATCCAAATGATTTACTAATTGATTTGCGGCTAATAATAGAAAATTCCATCTGGGATATATAGAAATAGGAATTGTTCCGTTTAATGCCATTCCTATTGACACACCCATTTGCATATCTTCATTGACTGGCATTTCTAATAACTTAGATCTATCTACATCTTTTAATGTATTTGTCATACCAGTACCAGCATATTCTACTGCCTGACCTAAAAACAAAGTGTTTTCTTTAGTTGCCAACCAATCCATTGATTTTTTAAGTTCGTCGAAATATTTCATAATATTAAAATTGAATTCTTTTGCCTGCGCCAGCGTGAGGATACTTTGTATCGTATTTGTAATATTTAATTTTGCGAGTTTCTTTTGCAAAGAATAATTCTTCACAGTTCCATACTTTTAATGTATCAGTACAAACTGATTTACCATTGTTTTCTATAATATAAGTAATAGGTAAATCATGATTCACCGAATATTTCCAGTTTTCAAAAAAGGTTCCTGTTTCAGATGTCATATCTCCAACGAAACACCAAACCTTTTCATTGGAACATTTTCTTTTAATGTCCAATGCTACTCCGGTTGCAATAGGAATATTTCCGGTGACGATTGCTGATGAATATACTTTATATTCTGGATAACATAAAGTAATCGATTTACCTTTAAGAATGTCTGATTTAATAGTTTCTGGTGGTACTCCTTTTAATAAACATTGATAATGTGATCTCCATGTACAAAAAACCCAATCTTCATCTTTAATATCATTGAAAATATTAATCATTTGCGATTCGTTGCCGTTATACAAATGAATTGGTGCTTTAATTTTTGAACTATTAAATTGTTCGGCAATGTCTTCTTCAAATAATATTAACTCTGATGGTGTATACTTTTTCATATAATCTATATAGTAATTTAAAACTTCAAATATTTATTTCTATTTAATTTCATAATATTATAAATCGTATTCCATTTATCGATCATTCTATGACCAATAAAAACTTTGCTTTTTTCATGTGCGTCAGCAACTCTTTTTGTAATTTCGTCAAATTCGTTTTTTTTATTATGAATAGAATAATGATTAATTCCTAATATTGAAGTAAAATCTAAAACCAAAACATTTGATGCTTCCATTATCATATGATTTAAACAAGTATCTGCACTCCAAGAGGGAATTTCTTTTGGATAAAATTCGCCTAAATCATTACAATAATTTGAAGACAACATTGGAAAACAACAACTTGAATCTATTGCATTTATATTGTCATTAGAAACCCAATGTGTATCATCGGATATACGAATATAATAATATAAATTATTTTCGTCTATGTCATTATAAATATTACGATCATATTGTTGTAAACCAAGGCATAAGATTTCATCCCAATTTTCTGTTTTAATTTCACAATCGTTTCCTAAAATCCATGTAAAATACGATTTGCTTTTTAATTTTAAACCTAAATCATAATAGTCGTTCGGTAAATCTAAATTTTCTTTCTGTTTTCTACAAATATAATAAAAGTCGTAGGTTAATGTACTTGAAATAGAATTGAAAAAATTAATAGTCTCTGTATCATCTTGGTCTACAATTGAAATCACTTCAATTGCAGATTTATCTTTTGTTTTTTCTTCTATAGAAATAAGTAACTTTTTTACTAAATCTAATCTTGATCGTGATGGAAATATAATTGATACCAGTTTAGTTTTATTCATAAAATCCTCTGAACATATATTCATTATGGAGTGTTTGTAGTATTTTGTCAAATAATGTTTCTTTTTCTTCCGTATGCATTTATTAATGCCATATATTTTCCTTATTATTTTATAATTTTTCTTTTTAATTTTACCTTCAACATATTTGTAATATTATCGACTGCAATTTGTCCAAATTTATTTTTAATTTTTTCTAAAAATGGACCATATGAATGATATTCATCGAATGCTTTGTCTCTAAATTCTAATATTTCTGATGCGGTTAAAGTTTCAGTTGAAAGAGGAAATGTTTCATATCCATGAAATGAATATCCTTCGTATGTACTTGGTAATGGTACACCATTATTTAATGCATCTTTATATAATTGACTTCCTGGTAGTGCCATTGCGGCATATGCATTCCAACCAAATGTACATAACTCTTTAGACAATTCTAAAGTTTTATTCATACTTTCTTTTGTATCTCCTGGCAAACCAAAAATATAATTTGCCATAACTTCAATATCGGCATCATGTACTTGTTGAATAACTCGACGAATATCAACTTCTTCAAATTTACCTTTTGAAACTTCTAATCTAACTGATTTGTCTGCACTTTCAATTCCTAATGCTAACCATTTAATACCTGCGGATCTTACTAATTTCAATAATTCTGGGTCTCTTACAGTATCAATTCTTGAATATGCCCACATTCTCAATTTGTCACCATATCCTCTGTCTCGTAACATTTCACATAAAGGTGCATAATATTTTTTATTTAACAAAAACATTTCATCAGTGATTTTGATTGTATATACACCTAGTTCAATCAATTTATCAAATTCATTAATAATGAACTGTGGACTCCAATAACGCATGTTACTGTAATTACCAGCTACACCAATTTCTTCATTGTCATTTCTATTTAGAATATTAATCATGCAAAAATTACAAGCAAATTGACATCCTAATGAAGTTTGAATTGCAGCATATGGTGTTCTATTTTCTAATTTATATTCTGCATGCCACATTGGAGAACGGTATAAATCCAATGGTTTTTCTTTATATGGTAATAAATCCCATGCATATCCTGGCAAATCTATATCCATTCTATTATTAGGAACTGATTTTTCAGGAGGATTCATTACAATTTCGGAACCGTTTCTCCAAACTATACCATTTATTGATTTTAAATCATTAAAATTTGGTTGTTTTAAAAGATTTCTCAATGCATAGACGGCTTCATTAGTAAATCCAAAATCGATAGAACATTCATCTTTTAATGTTTTAATTGGTAATGCTTGAATATATGATCCTACGAACGCAATTGGAGTGGAAATTCCTTTTTCTTTTATGTATTTAGACATAAAAGTTGCACCAGACATATTAACTGTACCTGCATTTACATTTTGTCCATATACAACAAAACACAAAAGTCTTGGATTTAAAGATTTAATTCTATCAATAACTAAATCTTTGTCTAATCGTTCTGCATTAATATCAAGAATATCTACTTTATTTCCATCGGATCTACAAGACTGTGCCAATAAAAGGGCCCATGTAGGAGGTTCTATTGCAGAATATGTCTCTGATAATCCTTGATAAATTCCTGTTGAATTTCCAGGTGAAATGAATAATACATCAATCATATATTTTATTTGTATAATACTAACAACTTGTCACATTGATGAAGACCTGAATATTGATATTTATGTTTTGGTTCAATAAATAAAATGTTTGAATAGAATTGTTTAAATGGTTCTATTGCTTCTGCGAATTTTTCATCTATATAATCAATTCCTTTATGTACATCTGGGTAAATGTCTTCAATTATCATTACTCCTCCTGGTTTAATGTACTTATGCATTATTTCGATAAAGTTAATTTGACTATCAAATCTATGAGAACTGTCTTCAATTACAATATCAAACTGTCCACCAGATTTTTCCATAGCTTCAATAATAGTTTCTTTATAGAACGCATCTAACCAGAAATATTTTGTGTTTGGAATATTTTCGTTTCTTGCATTTTCTAGAAATTCATTAACATGATCAAATCCGTATAATTCGGCTTCTGTAAAATACTCTCTGAAACATCTACCTGAATTATTATACTGAACACCTATTTCGGCCAATTTAATTTTTTTATGACGCATGCCAGAAAAAAGAAAATCATAAATTGCAGTGTATGCATGTCCATATTCAATTGGATTATATACATAGTTTGCAATTGGACTACTTAATGGAGATTTATCTGTTCGATGTTTTGCTCCTAATAAGCACAAATCCGTTACAGATTCAGTCGAATCTATAATTAGTTTATTAATTTTTTTTGTCATAAATTGGTGAAGTCCTTATTCTTAAATTTGTTAATTAACTTATAACCTTGTAAGAGTTCTTTTATACCATCATCCAATGAATATTGAGGAATCCATCCAAGTGATTCTAATTTTTTATTAGATACCATATAATTTCTTTGATCGAAATCTTTTTTGAATTCGTTTTTAACAATAACTAGTTCTGGTACATACTCTTTAATTTTTTCGGCTAGTTGTAGTTTATTACAATTTGCGGAAGAAAGACCTACATTATAAGCATTACCATTACATTTATCATAATTTTCAATCATGAAAAGAAATGTATTCGCAATATCACGAATATGAATATAATTTCTAATAAAATGGGATTCAAATAGTACTAAATAACCATCGGTAATAGCTTTATATGTTAAGTCATTAACTAACAAATCCATTCTCATTCTATATGAAATACCAAATACTGTTGCTAATCTTAAGGCAATACCATTTTGGTTATCTAACAATGCTTTTTCTGCATCACATTTAGTTTCTGCATATAAAGACAATGGTTTAAATGGACTTTCTTCAGTAATGATTTCTGTAGAAGATCCATACTGGCTATTTGTATTTGGAAGAATAATCTTTTTATTTTTACCAGCAAATTTTAATACATTTACGATGTGTTTATAATTAACATCAATTGCTACTTGAGGATATGATTTACATGCTGGCATACCAACGATTGCAGCTAGTGGAATAATAATATCTACATTGTCTACCAATTCTTTCAAAAGAGTTTCATTTCTAACATCACCATGTACAAATTTAAATTGTTTATTGTGACAAAATCCCAATAGAGATAATTGATTATAAATCAAACTATCTAAAACGGTGACATTATAACCATTTTGTAATAATTTTTCTGTAAGAATAGAACCGATATAACCTGCACCACCTGTAATGAGGACATTATTCATAATAATTTTATAACACTTTCTTTTAGTAGAAATCTACCTTTATTGTAATTTTCAATCCAATCAACATCTTGTTGATCAGCACCTACTATATCTGATATATATTTAAAACAAAAGAAATTTATTTTCTTTAATTTACAAATTTTAGCAAAGGCAAATCCTTCCATATCTATCAAATCACATTTTCTTTCGGGTAAAGATTTTTGAAAAGAATCAAATGTAGATAAAGTATATTTAGAAGATTGAAATGTCAGAATTTCAAGTTCATATGATGGATACATCATATCCCCTTGAATATAAAGCCCACATTCATATACTTGATATTTATCAACGGATACTCCACCGGCTGTCCCAACATTTATTATGTTTTTTATATTGGGATTATCGTTTAAATATGATAGTAGATGAATACTTGCATTTACTTTTCCTACACCTGTATAAAGAATATTAAATTCATCTTTAAATGGAAATTCTTGTTCTAAGGCAGTAACAATTACATAATCTTTCATATATTATTTAATTTCGTTATTTCTTCAAAAAATGAATATAATTGTTTTTCAAACGAATCTTGTAGTGCAATATCATAATTATAATCAATATATTTTTTCATATCATAATACATTTTTGGTGTAAGATTATTAATTATATTGATTAATTCTTCTTTTGTTTCAAATGTAATTATACCACGTTTATCGTAAAAATCACCTATATTTGGACATCCCCAATAGATTGGAACAGTTTTAGTGCAAAATGATTCGCCTATTTTTTCAGTATACCAATTATTAGATTTAATGTTTTCAACACATACATGAAACATTGATTCTTCATAACAAATACGTTTGCCAAAAACTTGAGGACAACTAAGTAAATGTTTGGGTATATGATTTAAATTTTTGTTATATTCATTGTATCCTGGTCTAACATTATTTTGTATATCGAAATCATCTAATACTTTAAACCATTTTTTCGGTATGTTAATTTCGTTTATTAAATTATATATTTCGTGTCTATATTTATGACCGTCTGATATATTTTTTATACCACATAAAAAACTTACTTCAAATTTTTTATTAACATTTAAAAACTTATCATAAAACTCTTTATTATCTTGTTGATAATTACAAGTAAAGATTGATGTATTGTCGCAAATTTTTGCGATGTCTTCATTCCATGTTAATATAGCAGTATATAAATGATGATTTTCTTTTATCCATCTATGGTACCCAAAAAATTCATCAGGTTCATGTATCATTATGAAATTATACGGATTTATATCCAACTCTTTTCTATTTTTAGGAAGATAATCATAGAAAAAAGTAAATGGTTTATCTTTAAATTTATCTAAAAACCAAAAATCTTCTTCTTTTCTAAAATTTATAAATAATTTCATAATTTATTTAAATATTCTTGCACTGATTCATTGAAATTATTCTTTGCAATATCCATGAATTCGTCTTTTTTGTTTATTGTTACGATATAATCTTTATATGGATTATATCTAAACTTATTATTTTCAATTATAACTTCGTTATTTATTACGAATTGTGACGCATTGAATCCTTTTTGTTGTCCATAAATACAACATACCATTATAAAAGTATCGTCCATATAGTATGGTCCCATTCTATTTGGAATATCAACTTTTTTTATTAAATCGTTTGATAATAATGTAAACCATCCACTTGCAAATTTAAATGTATTAATTTTAGATACATTCACTTCACCAACCAAACCTGTAGTAGTATACGGATCTCTATTAAAATAATTTTCTTTAGATGCTTCTTCTTTTAAACAATTTTCATTTGTAATTACATCCCATGTATTATCCCATATTCGTGTAGTTTCGGGAGTGATTACAAAATATTTTTCTGATTTAGATAATTGTTTATGTGCCTCTACTATGTGATATAAAAGACTGTCACTGAAAACAATATCTACATCTAACCAAATAAATGCATTTGGATTGTATAATCTTCCTGATAATCTATGTAGATCGGTACATCCTAAAACTTCATTATTTTTACTTGTCCAAAATCTTGTCTTTGCCCATGTTGATGTTAATTTTTTAAACTCATTTAATTTGTTTTCAAAAAAGTTTAAGTCTAATTTGCTCTTATTCCAGTCAGTTAAATTCGCATTAAGACAGACTTCTACTAAAAATTCTTCATTCTTAATATAATTGTTACTCTTTTTTAGTCCGATTAAAGTTTGTTCTAATTGGTCTATTTCAGAAGGCATTATATGTATTAAAATTTCAATCATAAAAATATGTTAACAGTTTTGTTGTTTCTAATGTCATTTGATGGTTTTTTACATAATCAATTTTATTTTCGAAACACATCTGTATTGATTCCATTAAAGGATCATTCGTTGGTGTTGATAAATCAATTATATAATCATCGATTTTAATAATTTTTGTTTTGTTTCCTGTATATTCTCTATTGTAATCTATTTTAACTAAAACATCCTTGTAGATAAAACTAATTTTAAATTGATTATGTGTATTTTTATTTATTTTTAAATTTTCTATAAAAGAAACACCCAAAAAATATATAAGTAAGTATAAATCGTGATATAATAAATCGTTAAATATTGTATCTTTAAATGGTCCGTTTTTATACCAGTTAAATTCTATAACTTTTTTTGGAAATAAATTGCAATATTTAATTTCGTTTCTTAACAAAAACAAATTATCAACATACAATTTTTTATTTATTGATATTGACAAATCAATTAATTCTTGTGTTTGTTCTACACTTAAAGTCAAGGGTTTTTCACAGAATATGTTTTTTCCTTTATTAAGATATTCTTTTACGATATTAAAATGAGAATTTGTGGGAGTTGTTACAAAAATCCAATCTACATCATCGTATGGAGGATTAATAATGCAATTATTTAGTTTACTATGAACAATTTTTCCCCAATACCCATATCCTATTAATCCAGATCTCATATATTATAAACCAATTTATTTTTAATTTTTTTAGCAATTACAACACAAGTTGAAACTTTCCCTGAAAATATAGTAATAAAATTTGGTTTATCTATATATGTTATTATTTTGGTGAGTCGTTCGTCATTTTTATTGATTGGTAAAACTCTAATAGTTCTCCAATAATCAGTATATTTTACATCTTTTAAGAACGGATAATATCTTACGGAATCTTTTTTAATTAATTCCAAATTATCTGATATATCTTTTTTTAGATTTGTTATTTTACTGTTGGAACTTTGAATTACAGAATGTTTAACATGATATAATAAAAACTTGTTTTCTTTTACACCATTCGGCATTATTGAACAGTAATCGCCATCCATAATAGTCAATCCTATTTTTGTATGATTGTATTCAAATATGGGAATTACTACATCTTGATATTTAAAATCAAGCGGTTCAACACCAATTATTTTGTTTACTTCATTTATACCAGAATATGAACAGTTAATTATGTAATCATAATTCAAATAAGTTTCGTTAAAAGATTCATTTAATTTTATATTGACATTATTAATCCTAGAAAGGACAATGTTTCTTAAAACATCCCAATCATATATTGGTTCAGTTACTCTAAAACAATCTTCAATTAGAGTAGAATTTATTATATCAGATTTAGGATATTCTGATTTATACGGAATGCCTACAGTATCACAAAATATTTTATATTGCTTTGAATCAATCTTACTATCGTATTTGCCAATTGCATAATAGTTTTCAAAATTTGAAACTATAGATTCTTTATACGAATTTTCAAAAAGTAAAATTCCTTCCAAACTTTGTTTTGCTGTTTCTATACTTCGTGGATAATGATAACCATAATGGATGCGATTATGATTACATTTGGAAGCATTCCGCATTAATTCGGAATCTTTTTCTATTAAAGTTACATCGAAGTGATTAGATAATTCAATCGCAGTTGTGCATCCAAATAATCCACCGCCAATTATTAATACTCTCTTCGATGACATAATTTATACTTTAAACCCTTTATTTTCTTCTTCGGTAAACAGTTTGTTATATTTAACATTCG